>Ga0247610_10003805_pt1 | contig 16326 bp, 20 predicted proteins | sample 174DNAGHGhighgp2_FD_193483 | JGI IMG/M metagenome (GOLD analysis project Ga0247610, IMG submission 193483) | Sheep rumen microbial communities from Palmerston North, Manawatu-Wanganui, New Zealand - 1742 DNA GHGhigh gp2 | ecosystem: Host-associated > Mammals > Digestive system > Stomach > Rumen... | reverse complement strand
AAAGAAATAAAAACATCAGATTAAACTGATGTTTTTTTATTCTTCATAATCTTCAATTTCGGTTTTTGTTTTATGTGGTTCATCAAATAATAGGTTAGGGTAGTTTTGCTGTCTAAGAGCTTCATACGTCATTATGGCAACTGTATTAGATAGATTTAACGCTCTAACCTTATCTGTCATTGGCATACGCATACAATGGTCTATATTAGGTTTTAAGATGTTTTTAGGAATACCAGTGCTTTCTTTTCCAAAGATGAAATAATAATTTTTATTTGGGTCACTATAATCAAATACTGTGTGAGGTTTATGACCATATCTTGTTAAGTAATAGAATTCACCTTCAGGATTCTTTTCATAAAAATCATCTATATTTTCATATACGTGATAAATACAATTATTTATATAATTTACTCCAGATCTTTTGATATATTTTTCATCTAAACTAAAACCTAGTGGTTTAATTAAATGTAATATTGAATTTGTAGCTACACATGTTCTCATTATATTTCCTGTATTTTGAGGTATTTCAGGTTCAAATAACACTATATTAATCATTTATATCATCTCTTTCTTTTTCAAAGTAAAAAAAGCTTTATTCAGCTTTTTCGTACTCATTATTTTTTAATAATTTTTCAAAGTCACTAGTATTAAATAATTTATCACCATTACTACTAATAACTTTTTCTAATTTATAATCTTTTACATATACTATAGCTGGTGCTTTTTTTATTTCGTTTGTTTCAAAAGCTTCATTTAATTCTTTATAATAACTTTCATTCAATAGGTCAGTTGCATTTAAATAATAGAATATATTTTGCAATGCATAATTATCTATTATAGTTTTTAATTTTGCTTCTAACTTATTAACATTTTTATCTTTAGTATAACTAATTAGAACGAAATATTCACTAGGCATATCTTCTTTTATTTGTTTATATTCCTGTAATGAATTAAGTTGTAGGCTAACAGTTTTTGTTTCGATTAAATAACTATTTAGATATTTTTCTTCATCTTTAACTTTTTTCCATTCGTTAAAATATAAACCTAATCCAACAATTAATAAAAGTACTAAAATAGCTTTAATTGTATTAGATATTATGATTGACTTGTTTTTTTCTTTAGCCATATTTTATTCTCCTTAACATACACTATGTTATATTTTATCAAAAATATTTTATTAATTCTATACTTCTTCTGAATTTTCTTCTACCTTAATTAAAACCTCTCTTGGTTTAGAACCATTTTGAGGTCCAACGATGCCACGTTGTTCCAATAAATCCATCATTCTGGCAGCTCTTGTATAACCAAATCTAAATCTTCTTTGAATTAATGAAGTACTAATTTTACCGGTTTGAATTGCAAATTCTAATACCTCATCATACATTGCGTCATCAGAGTTGTCATCTCCAGCAAAGCCTTCGCCACTAACGGCATTATCTGGCATTTCTTGAATTTGTTCGAATGTTTTATCATATTGTGCCGTTGCTTGGTTCTTACAATATTCTATTAATCTTTCAATTTCATCATCAGATATATAACATCCTTGTACTCTGACTGGAGCACTTTCTCCCATAGGGAAGTATAACATATCTCCACGTCCTAGTAATTTTTCAGCACCTGCTTGATCAAGTATTGTTCTTGAGTCAATTTGACTTGATACTGCAAATGAAATTCTTGATGGAATGTTATTTTTAACTAGACCTGTAATTACATCTGTTGAAGGTCTTTGTGTTGCAACAATTAAATGAATACCTGCAGCACGAGCCATTTGAGTAATTCTTGTAATTGATTCTTCAACTTCTTTAGATGCAACCATCATTAAGTCTGCTAACTCATCGATGATTACAACAATGTATGACATTTTAGATATTTCATTATCAGGGTTTTCTTTATTATATTTATCAACCCATTCATTGTATCCTGTTATGTTTTTAAATTCTTTTTCAGCAAATAATTGATATCTTCTTTCCATTTCTTCAACTATTTTTTGTAATGTAACTGATGCTTTCTTTGGGTTAGTTACAACTGGACAAAGTAGGTGAGGTACCAAGTTATAATTTGATAACTCAACTTTCTTTGGGTCTACTAAAACTAATTTAACTTCATTTGGTTTGTAACGCATTAAAATTGAGCAAATCATTGAGTTGATACATACTGATTTACCTGAACCAGTAGATCCGGCAACTAATAAGTGAGGCATTTTTGCTATATCGGCATTTATTGCTTCACCCATAATATTTTTACCTAAACATACTTGAATCTTGCCTGCTGTTTTTATGTTCTTACTAGCATCAAATATTTCTTTAATTTGTACTGCTGCAATAGTAGAGTTTGGTAATTCTATACCAATAGCTTTTTTACCTGGAATAGGGGCTTGAATTCTGACATCTTTAGCACCTAAAGCAAGGGCTATTTCTTTGTTGATACCAAGTATTCTACTTACTTTTGTTCCAGCTGGTACAGTAATTTCATATTCTGTTACAGCTGGTCCAATATGTATTTCTACAACATTAGCATCAATACCAAAGTCTTTTAATACACGTTGTAATACTTCTTTGTTTTGTTTAACTTCTTCAACCATATTGTTGTCATGTTTAACTTTAACAGGATCCAATAGTGTTAGAGGTGGAAGTTTATAGTCTCCAGAGTAATTGTCAATAATGACCGTTTCTTTTTTCTCCTCAACTGGTACAGTTTCTGTTTCATTATTGTTATTACGTAAGTTTTTAATTTCATCAATACTATGAATAATTGTTGGCTTAATTTCTTCTTTTTCCTTTTCTATTTCTTTTTCAGTTTCTTTTATGGCATCTACTTCAGATGCTAATGTAAGTGTTTGTTCTAACTTAGCATCTTTATTTTCATTATTATCATAAACGATACCATCTTCATTGATAATAAGATGTTTCTTTTTGTTTTCTTCTGATTTTCCATCATCTTTAGGTATATCTTTTAAACCACCAAATAATTTTTCAAATAATTGAGCAATATTAACATTAAATATTAGAACTGTTGCAAATAATCCAAGAACTATAAGAACAATTTTTGCCCCTGTTGCAGAGAATAAATTGGATAATAGGGAAATTCCTAGTGCTCCCACCATACCTCCACCAATTATAATTGATGAATCCCCTAATGAAGTAAGTGAATTACTTGCATCAAAAGTTTTCATTCTAGCCATACAATTGTTATTAGTCATTTGGATTATTCCGGAAACTGTTGTCTCACTTTTTAAGAACACTAAATGACCAGCAGATAAAATAATAAATATAAGTAAATAAATACCTATTAATTTTGCTGTAAAAAAGTATGGTATTTTTCTTTTAATAATCATATATAATCCAGTATATATAAACCATATTAATAGAAGCATCCATCCTTCACCTAGAAGGAACATAGCACCTTTTTTTAAATACATTCCTACTGGGCCAAAGCCAAAGCCAATAACACCGATAAGTATTAATATTAGGCTTGTTAAATCTATACTAAAGTTATGAGAACTTTTATTTTGTTTTGTTTTTTTCTTTCTTGCCATATTATTCACCAATATAATTATACTCTAAAATACTTGTATTTGCAAAAAAATATCAATAAAAAAAGCGCTATTTATTAGCACTTTTAATAATCATTGTAATGGTCTATTACTTCATTAAAGTATGTTTCCAATTGTTTTAAATCAGCTTCATTTGTTGCTTCTGCTCTAAAGATTAAATTTGGTCCAGTATTACTTGCTCTCATTAATACCCAACCGGTTTTAAATGTTAATCTAATACCATCTATATCATTTATTTGGAAATTTTGTTTTTTGCAGAATTCTTTAATCTTTTCAACAACTAGGAATTTGGCACTGTCACTTGTTGGAATTTTTGTTTCTTCAGTAGCATAGTATTTATTAATTCCTTCACATAATTGAACAGCATTTTTTTCTGTATTTGATAATATTTCAATCATTCTTAGTGAAGCATATATTCCAGATCCCATGTCTGCGACTTTATCTCTAAAGAATACATGTCCTGATAATTCTCCGCCAAAGGCAAGGGAATCTTCCTTTACTTTAGCTTCTGTATAACTTGCGCCAGTTCTATACATAAATGGTGTTCCACCAAGTTTTATAATTTCATCTTCTAATGCTTTAGAACATTTAACGTCATATAAGAATGTTTTGTTTTCTACTTTGTTAATAATATCTCTAATAATTATAATCATGAATTCCTCGGTAGACATTAATGTACCATCATTTTTTACGAATCCAATTCTATCACCATCACCATCATAAGCAACGCCAATATCTGCTTTATAGTCCAATACAGCTTGTTGCAATTGCTTCATATTTTCTTTTACAGCTGGATCTGGATGGTGGTTAGGAAATGTACCATCATTTTCCTCATTAATAATTGTATAATCAATATTAAATTGTTGGAAAATTGATCTTGCTACAGAACATGTAACTCCGTTTCCACAGTCGATAACCGCTCTAATACGTCTTGGCCCAAGGTTAATTCCTTTTTTCATATAATCTAGGTATTGAGCTTTTAAACTTCCATTTTGTAATGTTCCGTGTCCTGATTTAAAATTACCAGCAAGGGTATATTCTTTAAAATCTTTTATTTGTTGACCTCTAGCATTAGCTAAATGATCAAATGAGAATTTGAATCCATTATCGTCTTTTGGATTATGAGATGCTGTAACCATTATTCCAAACAAGTTATTTAGATATCTTGCATAATAATTCATTGGAGTTGTTGATAATCCATAATCAATTACATTACATCCACTTTCAAGAATTCCTTTAATTAAATTTTGACTTAAAGGCTCACTTGATAAACGATTATCATGAGAAACTACACATGTAGATTGACCATATTTTTCTTGTAAAATAGAACCATAGCTTCTTCCTATTGTGTATGCAACTTCTTCGTTTATATCTGTTGGATATACACCGCGTATATCATATTCTCTAAATATTTCTTCTTTCATTTTATTCTCCTTTTTATTCTTTATTTACATATATCATTTGTACTTAATAGTTCTTTATCTCCTAAAATATAAGATTCATTTTTACATTCTATTAGTACTATATCTATATTATTTTTATATTTATGTACTATTTTGTATTCATCCTCATTATATTTATCGAATGACTTCATAAGATTTTTAATTGAATCTGCTTTTAAATAGTCTTTTAAATTTAATTCGTTAACCATAATATCGTCAACATTATAAAGATTAACATTACTATAATATGTGTGCAAAGCAGATTCTTTTGTTTTAATAATTTTAATGTCTAGTACGTCATTTGTTTGTTCTCTTTTTGAATATGTTTCTCTAACACAAATAACTCCTAGTAAAAGAATTAAAAACATACTTATAAAGGCTGGTAGATAAAGATTGAATGCTTTCATATATATATTTTATCCTTTCTACATCATTGTAACATAAATAAGAACAAAAAAATATTAAAAATTAATTATATTTGTAGACTAATTTACACAAATGTGCTTTAATAGGTATTAATTCATTTTATTTAGTGTTAAAAGTGTTGAATTTTGTTATTAATTTTGCTAAAATTATTTTGAAAATAGGAGGGAATATAATGGCTCTTGGATTTTTTAATAAAATAATGGGCGACAGTGATAATGAAGAACAAGTTAATGAAGATGAATTTTATACAGTTTCAAAAGGCGACGCATTAAAAGATGCTGATAAAACTGGAAATAAAATGATTTTGTTAGAACCACGTGCATATTCTGAATCACAACAAATTGCTGAATATTTAAAAAATAGAAATAGCGTTGTTGTAAATTTAAAGAGAGTAACAAGTGAACAAGCTAAAAGAATATATGATTTCTTAAGTGGTGTTATATATGCAATTGGTGGATCAATGCAAAAAGTTGGTGTAGGTATTTATTTATGTACACCTAAGAATGTAAGTGTTCAAGGAAAAATAACTGACGAAAACGCTGAAGCAAAAGAATCAACAACAAAGAAAAATACTAATGATGAATTAGATTGGTAATTGGTGATCTAAAATCATGGTCGAGAAATTCAGGGTTGGTTTATCTGGTTATAGTAAAGATGACGTTAATAAGTTTGTTTCTGATGTAACAGAAGAATATGAAAATCTATTAAATAAATTAAAAGAAAGTGATGAAAAAGTTCGTAGTCTTGAGGCTGAACTTGTTCATTACAAACAATTAGAGAACAGTTTAAATAGAGCAATTATGCTTGCTGAAGAAACTACAAATAATATAAAAAAATCTGCATATGATGAGTCAAAAGTTATTGTAGATGATGCTAAAAAGAATGCTTCTAGAATTGTTAACACAGCATTACTTAGAGCGGAAAGTATTGAACGTGAAAATGAATCTTTAAGAAGAAAGGTTGCTTTTTACAAAAAAAGATTTAAAGATTTACTTGAAGAAAATCTCGACGAATTAGAGAAAATTGATGAAACATTATAAATTATGCTTTTAAAGCATAGTTTTTTTTAAATAAAATGATATAATACTTAAGGAGGATTGCTTTATGAAAAAAAGAATTATTACGGGATTGATTATGTTATTAGTTGCTATACCTGTTGTTTATTTAGGTGGTTATGTTTTTACAACAGCAGTATTATTAATAGCGCTTATGTCATATAAGGAAATGCTAGATTTAAAAAAGAATTATGGAAAAATACCTAACTTAATGAAAATATTAGGTGCAATAAGTATGTTATTTATTTTATATAATGATAAAGGATTTGGAATTAGTTATACTTCAATAACATATCAAAGATTAATTGTTGCGTTATTGTTAACTATTTTACCTGTTCTATTTTATAAAGATAATAAATATACAGCAAAACAAGCTTTTTATTTGTTTGGAGTGGTATTCTTCTTAGGTTTAGGATTTAATTTATTTATTAATGCTAGAAATGCAAGTTTACCTATTTTTGTGTTTTTAATATCAATTTCTACGTCTAATGATATTTTTGCACTTTTGGGTGGCTTATTATTTGGCAAGCATAAACTTATGCCAGCAGTTAGCCCTAAAAAAACAATCGAGGGATCTATTGTTGGTGGTATATTTGGAATGATTATTCCACTTTTGGTTTATCATTTTTATTGTGGTAGACCAATAGATATTAGAGCAATTATTTGTACATTAGTATTATGTGCAGCATCACAAATTGGTGATTTAGTATTTAGTAAATTTAAAAGAGAATGTGAAGTTAAAGACTTTTCTAATATTTTTCCTGGACATGGTGGAATGTTAGATAGATTGGATAGTTTATTCTTTGTTGTTATGACGTTTATGTTATTAATTTTTAATTTATAATAAGTACTAGAAAGGAAGAACATGTTTTTAATAAAATTATTATTATTTTTTGTAGTATTAAGTTTAATTGTGCTTGTTCATGAATTTGGTCATTTTATTTGGGCAAAAGTGTTTAATGTGTTCATTTATGAATTTTCAATAGGAATGGGGCCACTTGTTTTCTCACATAAGGGAAAAGATGGTATAGATTATAATTTTAGAGCACTACCAATTGGTGGATACGTATCAATGGCTGGTGAAGTGTATGAAGATGATGATAATGAAAAAATACCTAAAGAAAGATTCATGTGTAATAGACCATGGTGGCAAAGATTAATTATCTTATGTGCTGGTGTATTTAATAATTTTGTCCTAGCTCTAGTTCTTTTATTTACAATTGCCTGTATTTGGGGTGGAGCAACATATAAGCCAATCATCTCAGAGATTCAAAAAGATTCTGCTGCTGAAAAAGCAGGCTTGGTTGCAGGAGATAGAATTGTAAAAATAAACGGAAAGAAAGTAAGTTCATGGGAAGTAGGGCAAATACTTCTAATTATGAAAGATAAAGATGGTATCTATGATTTTTCTATAAGGCATAAAGATGGAAAAGTTGAAGAATATCATATTAAGCCAAATAAAGTTATTGATAAAGAGACAAAAAAAGAAACGCAAGTATTTGGTATAGGAATAAAACAATCTATTTCAAAATCATTTGGTGGGCATATAAAATATGCATTTACTAAATTTGGAACTTTGGTAGCTTCATTGTGGTATACACTTGGCGGTTTATTTACAGGAAAGATAGCTTTATCTAACTTATCAGGCCCTGTTGGAATATATCAAGTCATAGGAAGCACATTTACATATAAATTGAGTGCTGCATTTAATTTCTTATTATATATAACAGCATATTTATCATTGAACGTTGGTATTATGAATATATTGCCTTTCCCAGCATTTGATGGTGGAAGAGTATTCTTTATATTAGTTGAAAAGATTAAAGGTAGTCCAGTTAATTCTAAATTTGAAAATATTTGTCATACAATTGGTTTTGTATTATTAATGATTTTGATGGTTATAGTATCATTTAATGATATATTGGGAGTTTTAAAATGAAAAAAATATTGAGTATTATTGGAATTGTTTTGTTAGGCATATGCTTAACAGGATGCAAAGTTAAGAATAGTAAAAAATTGTATCATATTGAAATTGATGTTAAAAATTATGGTGTAATCAAGGCGGATTTAGACGCAAAAGTTGCACCCATAACTGTTGCAAATTTCGTTGAATTAGCTAAATCAGGCTTTTATGATGGTTTAACTTTTCATCGTATAATTGATGGTTTTATGATTCAAGGTGGAGATCCAACGGGAACTGGTTCAGGTGGATCTGAGAAAAAAATTAAAGGTGAGTTTGAAATAAATGGGGTGGAGAATAATTTGAAGCACCTTCGTGGAGTTATATCTATGGCTAGAGCTGGTTCTGTTCCTGAAACAGAGGCTACTATGAATAGTGCATCAAGTCAATTCTTTATTTGTCAGGTTGATTCACCACATTTAGATGGTAAGTATGCCGCATTTGGTAAAGTAACTGAAGGAATGGATATCGTTGATAAAATTGCTAAAGATACCAAAGTTGAAGATGATAACGGAACTGTGTTACCTGAAAATCAACCGATAATAAATAGTATAAAAGTAGTTGATTAAAAGCGTTTTAAATAAACGCTTTTTTTAATGTAATTATCTAGTAAAATTGACATAAATAATCTTGATTTTACGGAGTTGCTATGATATTCTTAAAATATAGGAGGCTCGAAGTGATGGATAGAAAAAGTACTATATTATTAACTGTTATAGCAATAGCAACATTATTAGTAGCAGTAGTTGGAGCTACATTTGCATACTTTACTGCTGTAAATGGAGGTCAAGGAAAGTCTGCAGTTGAGGTTAAAACTCAAGTATTAACGCCAATTATTGTTAATGCAGAAAATAAAATTGATTTAACTGTATCTTCAGAAGATATGATTCAATCAATTGGAAATAACGATAAATCTGTTTATTCTGAAAATATCGCAGCTGCTCAACAAGTTAGTGCATATGCAGATAATTCTGGAACTAATGTAGATTTTACTTGTGATTTCGCATTAAAATATGTACCTACAAATATTTATAAAAAATCTGCAGAAAATGTTGATAATTTAACAGAGTTAGAAGTTAATTTTGAAGAATTAACTGAAGGACTAGCTACAGTAAATAAGACTACTAACAATGCAACATTAGATGGTAGTGTATATCGTTATAATGTTACAAATGCTATGTCTGAAGTTACAATTCTTGGTGGTACATTTACAATCCCTGGTGGTTCAACTGGTAAGGTTGCATATAAAGCAAATGCAAGATTCTATAATTTAGGAATCAATCAAGATTGCGATTCTGATCATTATAGTGGTGGTATGTGTACAGAGAATAATCATCAAGGTGCTACATTTGGTGGTAACATTATACTAGATGTTTCAAATTGCCATAATTAATTAGATTAGTAATTAAAAAAAGTCTAGAGAAATCTAGATTTTTTGTTTTAAGGGAGTAAGTATGAGTAAGAGAGGAAAAAAACAAGAAAAGAAAAACTCAGGAAAAATATTAATAGTTGTTTTTCTGTTTGTATATTTAGTTTATAGTATTGCAATTCAAATGGGGTATTCTTTCTCATATACTCCTAAAGAATCTGATATCAAGAAAATAAAAGAAATTAAAAAGTTTGTTGATAATGATTTTTTTGATAAAATATATAACAAACTATATTATAAATTAAAAACTAGTGAGGAAAGTCTAGATGGTTTAGAAGTACAATTTATAGATGTTGGTCAAGCAGATGCTATATTAGTAAGATCTGGAAAAGATAGTATGTTAATAGATGCTGGTAATAATGAAGATGGTAAATTATTGGTTAATTATTTATCTAAACTTGGAATAACTGATTTTAAATATGTAGTTGGAACTCATGCTCATGAGGATCATATTGGTGGCATGGATAATGTTATAAGAAATTTTAAAATTGGTACATTTTATATGCCAGATGCTATTACTATGACACCTACTTTTGAATTTGTTTTAGATGAGTTAGAAAAAAAAGGATATGATTATACTATTCCTGAGATTGGAGAAAAACTCAAATTAGGGGATGCTATAATAACTGTTGTTTATACTAAAGCAAATCCAGAGGACTTAAATGATTCATCAATAATTCTTTTATTAGAATATAATAAAGTGAGAGTTTTATTTACTGGTGATGCAACTGGAAATATTGAAAAAGAAATGTTAAGTAAAGACATTAAAGCTAATGTTTTAAAAGTAGCTCACCATGGATCACGTTATAGTACAACGGATGACTTTTTGGATAAGGTTAATCCTCAATATGCAATAATTAGTGTCGGTAAAAACAATGATTATGGACATCCTCATAAGCCAATATTAGATAAATTAAATAAAAAAGGCATAGAAGTATATAGAACTGATAAATTAGGAACGATTATATTAACAACAGATGGTAATAAAATAAATATAAAAAGCATTAAAACGGAGACTGATGGGAAATGAAATATGTTGTAGATGAAATAATAGAAGATAAAGTAATAATTATGAATATGGAAACAAAAGAAGTACAAACAATCGACAAATCTTTAATTGAAACTATTCCTTATGATGGAATGATATTAGATTTTGTAGATGGTAAATATGTCGAAAATGTTCAAGAATATGACCATAGAAGGGCAGAAATACTAAAAAAATTCAATAAATTGATAAAAAAGTCAAAATAATGTTTGCTTTTTTAAAAAAAGTGTGCTAGTATATTAGTCGTTTAGAGGGGGAAACGATATGAAATTTGATGAAAGAGTAGAAGAATTTCTTAGTGAAATTGATTTAATGAGAAGTGTTGGAATTTGCATTGGTATTGATGAAAAAGGAAATCCAATATTTAGAAATGCCGATATAATTGATTATATTTCAAGTATGGTTAAATATGGCTATTATGAAAGAGGTCATGAACGTGCCTTTATTAGAACTGTTCACACATTAGCTAGAGCACCTTATAAGACAAAACATCAATCAGCTGCTAGAGCTATGGAATTAGTAAGTGATAGTAAAACACAACTTTTCAGTTATGAAAATGATGTTCAAAAAACTAAATATACTATCAAAGGAAGAACATTCACAAAGGAAGAAAATGAGGCAATTTTTGATCAAATTAATAATTCTAAATTGCCAAACAACAATTATAGAGTATTCACTGCTGCATTAAGAAGAGCCGCTAATGGATATGAATTAATTCCTGAATGTGCAAGAGTTGAACAAAGTCAAAGATAACATTGTAAACAGGTGCCTAGGCACTTGTTTTTATTTTGAAAAATTATTATAATTTATTCGTGGTGTGATATGAAGAAACTATTTAGTGATTATGTTTTATCTATAAAAAAAGACAAATTAACTAAATTTACTAGCAAATATGAAGATTTATATGTGGGAAAAACTGTTGATTTTGGCAAAGAACAAGAAGAATTTTTGCTAGAATTTGACAATATAACACTCAAATTTATTAAATGCTTAAAATATAATGATTTACAAGAATTAAATAAATTGCTTAAGTTAAAAAGAGGAATAGAGAAAAAAGATCTTACATACCACAGACTATTTGTATTAAATCAATTAATTAAGTATGATTTCATATATAAAGAAGGTGAAAAGTATCATTTTTATGATGATGTTCGTAATAAAATGATCCATCATCTAAAAAGCAAATTATTGCTAAAAAAGAGTAAATTAATTGATAAAGAATATGCTTATGTGTCTGGAATAATGAATATTTATGGTTCATTAACTTTAGATGAATTTATAAGAATTTATAACACATCTTTATCAAGACCTTTGAAGAATTATATGGAATTAATTAAAAGATATATTGTTTTATATAACGAAATAAAGTTAACAGATAAAATTATTTATAAAAGGACAATAAAAAATGCTAAAGAAGCTAGTGCTTTATTAAAAGATGATAATAAAATATACAATGAAAAATTAATATATTCTTATGGTAAAAGAGATTTCAAATTTAATACTAAATATAAAAGTTTAATTAAATATATAAAGAGAAAGTATAGATTTACGGATAATGCCTTAAATACTTTTAAAAATGAAATTCTTTCTCCTGCAATAGATTATTATAAGATGAATGAAGAAAATGCTAAGAGATTTTTGGAAATCAACTTGAAAGAAAAATTTGAATTTAGTAACGATAAGTTATATAATAATCTTATAAAAAAGATATTTGAGGTAGCTAAAGCTGAAATATCTTGGAAGTAGGGGAGTGTTATGAACAAAAAAGGTAGTACTGTAATAGAGATGCTTATTGTAGTTGCTGCATTTACTATTGTTTATTTAATTGGGATGGTTTATGTATCGCATTCAATTCCGAATGTTGATTCTGATAGTTCTTATAAAAATAAAATTGTTATAATTGAAGCTGCCGCAAAACAATATGCAGAAGACAATGACGGAATAGTATTCCCAGATGGTAAAAATAAGACAACAATTTATGTTAAAGAATTAATAAAAAATAATTATTTAGCAGCAAATGAAAATGGAGATTTAGAGGATCCTCGAGATATAAATAAAAATTTAAATGATTTAAAAATTACCATTACAAAGAGCAATAATAAAATAGAAGCAAAAGTAAAATCATAGCGTAAAGTTGTGTAAAATTTTGCTTCTTTTTATATATTATTTACATTTTTTAGTGTACTATTAAATTGTAAGGAGTGGTAAGATGTTATATCCATCAATAGATAAGTTATTAATGATAGTCGATTCTAAGTATAAATTAGTGCATGTAAGTTCAAAAAGAAGTAAGCAAATGCTTGAAAACCATCATTTCCAAATGAAAGAAAAGGAATATGTAAATAAGAAAGAACTTGGTAGAGCACTTGAAGAAATAGAAAAAGGCTACGTAAAAGTTATCGAAAAATCAGAATAATGGTTCATAAATTTGGCAATTTGACATTAAAATTGCTTTTTTTGTGAAGAAAAAGGCAAAAAAATGTTGTCATCGATAAATTTGTGTGATACAATTACTTTGCTTTTGGGGAATTAGCTCAGCTGGCTAGAGCATCTGCCCTGCACGCAGAGGGTCGCGGGTTCGAATCCCACATTCTCCACCAATTAAGCGATTAAGGAACTTCATTGAAGTTCCTTTTTTCATGTATACCTTTATAAAAATATTAGTAATCAAAAGGCATATATAGTATAATTAAATTGAGGGTGATTGAAATGAGAATGATTATTTCAGCAGGTGGAACCGGTGGTCATATTTATCCGGCTTTAGCAATTATAAAAAAATTTCAAGAAAAAGAAAAAAATTTTGATGTTATATATATAGGAACTCATAATAGAATGGAAAAAGATATAGTTCCTGAGGCAGGCTATAAGTATGTTCCAATTGAAATATATGGTTTTAGTAAAACCAATATGGTTAGAAATGTTAAAAATGTTTATTTAATTAATAAAGCAAAAAAGAAATGTTTAGAAATTATTAAAGAATTTAAACCCGACATTGTTATCGGTGTTGGGGGTTATGTTACATATCCAGTTATTTGGGCAGCTAAGAAACTGGGTGTTAAAACCTTTATTCATGAACAAAATAGTATTCCTGGTAAAGCAAACAAATTAATTGCCAAAGGTGTTGATTTGGTAGGTATTTCATTTAGCAATAGTAAACAATATTTTAGAAATGCAAAGAAAGTCATATATACTGGTAATCCATGTGGTAGTAACGCTTTAACGATTCCTAAAATATCTAAAACTGAATTTGGAGTAAAAAAGGATTCTAAAACTATTTTAATAGCTGCTGGCTCATTAGGCAGTGGCAGTTTAAATGAAATATTAAAAGTGTTTTTATGTTTAGTTGGTGATGATCCATATGAATTTATATATGTAACCGGAAAAGCTCATTACGATGAATTTATGGCTAATTCTGATTTTCCTAAAAATGTTCATATTGTTCCATATATTGATAACATGGCTGGGTTAATGAAAGATATTGATTTAATGATATCAAGAGCGGGTGCATCGACAATAAGTGAAATACTTGCTCTTAAGGTTCCAAGTATAATGATACCTAGTCCAAATGTTGCCAATAATCATCAATATTACAATGCTCTTGATTTAAGTAATTTGAAAGTTTCAATATTGCTGGAGGAAAAAGAACTTAATCCAGAAAAATTGTTGATAGAGTATAGAGATGTAATGCAAAATAAAATCAAAGATTTAAAGAAAAATCTTGATAAAGTTAATAAAGAATCATCTGGAGATATAATCTATAAATCAATTAAGGAGATAATATGAAATTAGATAAAGTTGCTGAAGTTGAGATAAATGCAGATTTAAAAAAATATAATACATATAGAATTGGAGGAATAGCAAAAAGAGTTATTCATCCATATTCTTTGGAAAATGTAAAAGGCATTTTAGAGGCAATAAAAGATGCAAATGAAAAATATTTTATTTTAGGAAATGGATCAAACGTAATTCTTCCTGATGAAGATTATGATGGAAATATAATTATGTTTGATTTACTTAATAAAATTGAAGTTGATAGAAAGATAAATGAAGCTTGTGTTGAAGCTGGAGTAAAATTAGGAGTTTTAAATGAAACCTTGTTAAAAGATGAATATATAAGTTTTTATTGGGCTAATTCTATTCCTGGAACTCTTGGTGGCGCTATTGTTGGTAATGCTGGAGCTTATAATCATGAAATATTTGAATATTTGATTAGTGTTACAGTTCTTGATAAAGATTACAATTTAATTGAACTAAAAAAAGAAGATATTGAGTATGGATATAGACATACTAATTTAAACAAATATATTGTTTTACAAGCCAAGTTTAATGTTAAAAAAGGTGACGTTTTAGAAACAAGAGAATTGATAAAAGAACAGGCTTTAAAAAGAATGAAATCGCAGCCACTTAATATGCCTAATGCTGGATCTGTCTTTAAGAATCCTGAGGGTGATTCTGCTGGTCGTTTAATTGATTCATTAGGACTTAAAGGATACAATATAGGTGGAGCAAGAGTAAGTGATGTTCATGCAAATTTTATTGTTAATGATGGAGATGCAACATCTAAAGATATAAAAGATTTAATTAAATATGTTCAAAAGGAAGTATATGACAACTATAAGATTGAATTAGAATTAGAACAAAAAATAGTTAGATGGAATTAAAATGGAAAAAGAAAAGAAGAAAATAAAGAGGAAACTTAGAATTAATTACAAAGGTATTTTGTTTTTAATAGTATTTTTAGTGGTTGCATTTTTTGCTGTAAAAGGCATATTTAATATGCGCATTAAAAATATAGTAGTAGAAAATGCATATTATTTAACGGATAATGAAATAATTGATTTATCTGGGATAGGCAATTATTCTAAAATAATAAGTGTTGATATATTGAAAGTAAAAGATAATTTACTAAAAACAGGATATGTTGATGATGCTAATATAAAGCTTAGTTTGAATGGCAAAGTTACGATTATTGTAAAAGAAAGTAAGCCTTTATTCGTAAATATGTTAACAGGAAATGTCGTACTAGCAAACAAACATGAGGTAAAGAAAACTAATAAATATATTGGGCTTCCAACGTTAATAAATTATGTTACTGATGAAAATGTTTATGAAGAACTGGTTAAAGGTTTTAATAAAATAGATGATGAAGTAATTAAATCTATTAGTGAAATTGAATATAGTCCTGATATAAAGAATGAAGTTACATATGACGAATATCGATTCTTATTAAGAATGAATGATGGAAATATTGTTTATATAAATACTCCAAATATTAAGAAATTAAATGAGTATTTGAAAATATATGAAAAAATAGGAAATAACGGTATTTTATACTTAGATAGTAATAGTTCAAATTACATTTACGAAGTAGAAAAATAACAGCTTTAAATCAAGCTGTTTTTCTTATTATTTAATG
>Ga0247610_10003804_pt1 | contig 16332 bp, 9 predicted proteins | sample 174DNAGHGhighgp2_FD_193483 | JGI IMG/M metagenome (GOLD analysis project Ga0247610, IMG submission 193483) | Sheep rumen microbial communities from Palmerston North, Manawatu-Wanganui, New Zealand - 1742 DNA GHGhigh gp2 | ecosystem: Host-associated > Mammals > Digestive system > Stomach > Rumen ... | reverse complement strand
TGGGCTTGATCTTGGACTTGTAGATCTTTTCCATAACCAGCGGAACGGTTATGAGCAGATAGGGCTTTACATCGGCAAAGGCTTTCATCAGGGCTGCCGGAGTGGGGGCGGCACCCAGCCAGTAGATGGATGTGCCGTTGCTGAGCGGATAGAGGAACTCTATTACCAGTCCGTACATATGGGCCATGGGGAGCATTGAGACCATCTTATCGCCTGCGGGAACGTGACGCTGGCTGTAATCCACTATGGATGAGAAGTTGCGGTAGGTAAGCATCACGCCCTTGGGATCACCTGTTGAGCCCGATGTGTAGTTGATGGTGGACAGGTCATCCCAGTTATCGGTGGGGAATACCACATCATCGGGACCGAAACCGCCGGGATACTTCTTGTCAAACAGCTCGTCAAGATGGTCAAAACCGTATTGTATCTTGTCATCGTTGCAGAACAGCAGCTTGAGTTCGTTTACGTCAAACACGGCACGTACATTGGGCATCTTGGCGCTGTCCATCTTTGCCCAACGGCCGGAATCGGTAAAGAGAACTATGCTCTCCGAGTGGTTGACCAGTCCCATTACGCTGTCGGGCTTGAAATCGGCCAGGATGGGCACTATTACCGTACCGTACGTGTTTACTGCCAGATAGGCAAATCCCCAGCGGGCGCCGTTCTGGGCGCATAGGGCTATATGGTCACCTTTCTTTATGCCTGCGTATTCAAATACTACGTGAAAACGCGCTATGGAACGTGCCATCTGGGCATATGTGAATGTCTCGCCTCCGATGTTGTTCAATGCCGGTTTATCCCAATACTTTCGTGTAGCGGCCTGAAGCCTTTCCAGATAATGTGGATATTTCTCCATAATCAGTCATTGTAATTATTTGCACAAAAATATTATTTTAAATGGATATGTCATTACCATTTTTTGTATTTTCGTATTTAAAGAATTAGTAACCTTTTTCAAAATGAGCAATATACCTGTTCATCTCCTATATACCTTACTTGGAGTTTTCAGTTTCACCTGTGCCCTTGCAATTGCCCTGTTCAAGCGTGACAAGAACAAATGCCATTGGATTCTTATTGCTATTCAGTTTGTATGGAGCGTGCGTATGCTTATCTACGCTCAGCTTTTCAATCCCGAAAGATATCAGGTTGTCTGGACCTGGCCGCTATATATAATAATGAGCTTGGCATATGCACCGCTGTTCTACCTCTTCACTATTGAACTGACCAAGTTGAAAGGCATTACCACAAAGGATTACATGGTATTCATTCCGATGGCAGTCATATCCACTCTGTTCCTTATCATCTATATGGGAGTAAGCCAGAGTACAATACAGATCATGCATGAAAACGTGATTCTGGGAAAAGAAGCGTTGTCCGGTCCAAAAGGCATCAATGTTATTGAATATCTGTGCTTTAATTTTGCAAGAACTGTTACTTTCTGGTTCGAAGCAGGTGTTCTGCTTTGGTGCGGTTGGTGTATGCTGAAGTATGAAGATACCGTAAATGACTATTTCTCATCAAATAGCGGCAAATCTGTCAGCCAGTCAAAACTGATATCGGTTCTTACCACAATCGGAGTAGTGGTTGTCCTTCTGCGCGAAGCCGTGCCTGACTATGAACAACAGATAAATCTTCAGAAGATTATTCTGATACTGGTTACGTTCATATTCCAACTGGCTCTCACCATTATGGCTTTCAACATTGAATACAGTGCCGACGACATACGCCATATGATAGAAAAGGGCGATGCAAGACTCTCCAGGAACATATTCAACGAGAACAGACAGGAAATGACCATCTCTAACTGCTGGAAAAACCTGGAAAGTCTTATGAATGAACAAAAGGTTTTTCTGGAACCTGACCTGAACCTGATAGAACTGGCCCAAAGACTTGGCACAAACAGGACATATCTCTCACTGGCTGTCAAGCAGTTCACCGGCAAGTCATTTTCAGACTATGTCAATTATGCCAGAATAATGTATGCTCAGCAACTTCTGCTTAAAGGAGAATCCGCCAAAAATGTAGAATACTCATGCGGTTATTTAAGCAGTTCAACTTTCTACAGACAGTTTCTGAAAATCACCGGCTCATCACCTTCGGTCTGGCTCAGGAAACAGAGGGAACAACAGGGAGAGGCTATTCAATAAACCATTCATTAGGCATCAGGATACCTAACGTAAGTCCCATCATGTAAGGTGTGTTGTTTGAAGTCGACATATCAATGAAAGCATTGAATGAAAACTTCTGGTATTTAGCCACAAAAGCCAATTCGCCCATAAACTGTGTCCCCCCCAACACTTTTCCATATACAGCCTTACCGTCAACATTGGTAATAGGACGTGTAGGCTGGAAATAGTATAATTCGGAACGCAAATGGAAAATGCTGTTGATGATGAATATCGGCTTGATTCCTGCTGCAAAATATGCATTGGCGCAATAATCCGGGTCAAATATGAACTGACTGTTTACGGTAGGTCTGAACTGTCGGGCCTGCATCACCGTAGCCATATAGTTTGTAGTGAAATTCCTGGACGAATAAAAGCCCTCCAGCATGGTACCCAATGTCAGATGTGAACCTATCTTGAAATAATGCTCCAGATTAGCCTCAATCTGCAGCCAGGAGCGGTCGATAGAATGATAATCGGGCGAATACTCATTCTGAGGGCGGTACAGGTCATTCTCTGTTCCTATGAACGCACGTATTGTCTCGGACCGGCCGCTGGTGGGATATTGTATCGTGTTGAGGGTATTACCGGTAAATGTGACGGAACCGCCAAATATGTTGTGGCGGTTACAATCATATCTGAACTCTCTCAAATCAACATTGCGGGACTGCGAATAGAAGTCTTTGTGATGTGCTATGCCCAATGACAACACGGTCTTATAGTTGTTCAGGAAAGGACGTGACATCTTGACCTTTCCGAAAAACTCAATAGACTTGTTCAATGCCGGCATAAACTTATCCGAGGAGAAGATAAAATCACCTGAGCGGAAATAGTTCATATTGTTGTATGCCAGCTGTACTGTAAAAGACATCGGTATCGTTGTGGCCATATCCAGCCGGGTCAGCAGCTGAGCATTATTGTATGACCTTCCGAACTGACCTTCCAGCAGATATGATTCCGATGCATCGCCGATATGACTGTATGATACCGAACCGTACAGTTGACTTGAAATAGATGTGGAAAGCCCTCCGCCGAGACTGAAGGTAGGATGATCATCCAGATTGACGTTCAGGGTCAGTGTAAAAGTTGAATCCCGCTCCGAAAACTTTGTGCTTGGAACTATCTCGCTTATGGCATCGTCAGATAGGAGTTTGAAATAACCGGCCTTAAAATCCTCAAAGCCAAAATAACCGTTGGTTGCATTCAGTTCTTTTTCTATGTAACGTTCCTGAGCCTGATTGACTCCGGTAACAACCACTTCGTGGAATTTTAGCGAAGGAATTGTCTTTTTGAACTCTGCGCGCTTTTTCTGCACCTCGGACGAATCACGACGTACTGATAATCTTCCTTTTATTGAATCAATCAGAAGCATGGTATTTCTGTAGCCCAGTTCCGATACCTCATCAATCTTATGAAAATCAAGCAGGCTGACATTGCGCAGGTCAAACTCCACTTTGACTCCGAGATCAGGGTCAAGACTGTAATCACTCTTCTGCATGATCATACTGGTTACCTGGCCCATCAGGTCAAACGCATCAGGAATGTTGATCTCCGGTGCATCCGGCGCAACTGCCACAACACTTCCCACTATGAAATCAGGATGGAAATTCTGGATCATGACATCTACAGGGAAGTTATCATAAATACCTCCATCATAGGCAATTATGGAGTCAATCATGATTGGTCGGAACACAAATGGAAATGACATTGAAGCACGCACAGCGTCACCCAGATCTCCTTTTGAAAGTACTATGGAGTTCTTGTTGAATACATCCGATGCCACAGCCCTGAACGGCACCATCAGATTATCAAAGTTGTTGTCACAGGCAGCCGATGCACCGGCAAACACATCGACGAAAGCCAGATTCATCTGAAGTGGATCCACCACGCTGTTGACCATAGGACGTATAACGGTCATTGAATCCCTGATGGCAATCTGAGCCGATATAAAGCCCGGGGTGGGAGGGTTCTGCTTGAAATAGAACTGATAGTTCATGTCCTTGGATCCCATATACCAGTTCTTGAAATCGTCCGAACGGATAAGTTCGACCATCTCATCGGGAGAATAACCCATGGCATAAAGTGAACCTATGATTGCTCCCATGGAGGTACCGGCAATATAATCAATGGGTATTCCATTCTCCTCAAGGGCGCGAATCACACCGATATGGGCCATGCCCTTAGCACCGCCGCCACTGAGCACAAGCCCCACTTTCTGTGCCTGGACAGAGAAAGACAAGGCTGTGACAATCAGTAAAATACAGACCCTTTTAAACATATCTGCCAATTATTATCACAAATATATGTAAAAAAAATGGGCACTGATATTCTCAATGCCCACTTTAATTGATAAATGTAATTATCAGATAAGTTCAACGCTGCGGCGTATGAATGCGGCCAGAGCCTCACCCTTAAGCATTCCGTTCTGCAGCAATGCCAGGTCTATCAGTTCATGGACAATCTTGTTGCCTGCCGCATATTCGGTATAGATACCGGAGATTGCGTTCTCGGTCTCTGTAATCTTGCCGTTAATCTCTGTCATCTCATCCTTCTCAGCCTGTGGAACTTCATCATCTTTCTTGCCTTCACGTAACTTACGCAGTTCAGCCTGACGTTCTTTCAGGGCATTCAGCTTGTCATCTTCAGGTTTGACTTTGGCATCACATGCCGCACCTGCCTCGTCAAGCACCTGTCTGATGAGTTTGTGGTCCTTGTTGAGTATGACAGTGTACATATCGGGCATATCACCGTAAAAACTCATTCCGGGCTGTATGGCTGCCATATCTTTCATTCGGCGCATATACTCGCTGCAGGTTACCATAACGGGTAGGGCAGACTCTCCAAGGCTCTGCGCATCTACATGAAAATCGGCTTTCTCAACCTTGGGCATCTGACTGCTGAATATCTTGGTTATCATACGCAGCTGACCGGCCGGCAGATCCACAGCCTTGTTGTCATCCTTGGCTATGAGATTGTCTATGGAGTCGCTGTCAACTCTCTGGAAACGGCTGCTGTTTCCGAATTTCTGCTCCAGCATTCCGATTACAGGAATATCCAGCTGGTTGTCCATCAGCAACACGCTGTAGCCCTTATTCTTTGCGGCCTCTATGTAGCCGTACTGTTCCTCCCTGTTTGTGGCATAGAGATATATCAGGCTCTTGTTCTTATCAGTCTGGTTACCCTCTATGAGTTTCTTGTATTCTTCAAACGTAAAGAACTTGCCGTCAGTATCCTTGAAGAGGGCAACTTTCTCCATTCTGTTGTAGAAATCCTCCTCGGTCAGCATTCCGTAGTTGATGAACAGTTTGACGTCATCCCATTTCTGTTCAAACTCCTTGCGGTCGTTCTTGAATATCGATGTAAGACGGTCTGCCACCTTCTTGGTGATGTATCCCGATATCTTCTTGACGTTGGAGTCACTCTGCAGATATGAACGCGATACGTTAAGAGGTATGTCCGGTGAATCTATTACACCATGAAGCAGGGTAAGGAAATCAGGTACGATGCCTTCGACGCTGTCGGTCACGAATACCTGGTTGCAGTATAACTGTATGCGGTTCTTCTGCAAATCCAGATTGGTCTTGATTTTGGGGAAGTACAGGATACCTGTCAGGTGGAACGGGAAATCAACGTTCAGATGAATCCAGAACAGCGGCTCGTCCTGCATGGGATAGAGTTCGCGGTAGAATGCCTTGTATTCATCATCCTTAATCTCGCTGGGGGTCTTGGTCCAGAGTGGCTCCACATTATTGATTATATTATCCTGGTCTGTCTCAACCTCCTTGCCGTCTTTCCACTCCTTTTTCTTGCCGCACGCAATCTGAACGGGCAGGAACCGGCAGTATTTCTTGAGCAGACCCTGGATTGTAGTCTCCTGCAGGTACTCCTTGCTGTCATCGTCCAGATATAGGATAATGTCTGTACCACGGTCGGCCTTATCGGCATCGGTAAGCTGGAATTCGGGCGATCCGTCACAACTCCATTTTACGGCCTGTGCACCCTCCTGATAGGATTTGGTGATTATCTCAACCTTCTTTGAAACCATGAATGCCGAGTAGAAACCAAGTCCGAAATGACCGATGATGGCGTTGGCGTCATTCTTGTATTTCTCCAGGAAATCATTGGCGCCAGAGAAGGCTATCTGGTTGATATACTTGTCAATCTCGGCAGCGGTCATACCGATGCCGCGGTCGCTCACGGTGATGGTGTCCTTGCCAACGGTCACATGAACCGTCAGGTCACCCATCTCACCCTTGAAATCGCCCTTTGATGCCAGAGTCTTGAGTTTCTGGGTGGCATCGACGGCATTTGATACTATCTCACGGAGGAAAATCTCCCTGTCACTGTAGAGAAACTGTTTTATAATGGGGAATATGTTTTCTGTTGTTACCCCGATTTTACCTGTCTGCATATCTTTATATTTTAGCTATTTCTTTGTGTGGTATATTATACAACAAAAATGCCAGACGGCATCCCGACTGACATTTTGGCCGAATAGGAGTCTCTCTGTGACTCTATGTCAAATTATCTGTTACCGACGCTAACCGTAAGGTCAGTTCCTTCGGTCAAGGCATCAACCACAAGCACCGACCCGACAGGACAGTCGCCGTCTATAAGGAGCTCGGCCAGTTTGTCTTCGACATATGTCTGGATGGCTCGCTTTAGCGGACGGGCACCGTACTCACGGCTATAGCCCTTGTCTGCCAGGAACGATCTGGCATTATCTGTCACAGAAAGCCTATAACCCATGTTTTCCATACGTGATGAGAGTTGTGACAACTCTATATCCACAATGCGTCCCACTGCTTCACGGTCCAGCTGGTTGAATGTTATTATCTCATCTATGCGGTTGATGAATTCAGGGGCAAATGACTTGTTCAGAGCTTTTCGGATGATATCCTGGCGTGCAACATCTGTTCCGGCATCAGATATTCCGAAACCTATTCCGCGACCATATTCCTGAATCTGGCGCGATCCGATATTGGATGTCATTATAATAATGGTGTTACGGAAATCAACCGTACGGCTCTCGCTGTCAGTAAGACGTCCCTCATCCATTACCTGAAGCAGGATATTGAAAACATCCTGGTGTGCTTTCTCTATCTCATCCAAGAGGATGATGGAGTAGGGTTTACGGCGTACTTTCTCTGTCAGTTGTCCGCCATCCTCGTATCCGACATAGCCCGGAGGTGCACCCACCAGACGTGATACGGCAAATTTCTCCATAAACTCACTCATATCGACGCGTATCAGGGCATCACTAGTTCCGAACATCTGATTGGCAAGCTCCTTGGCAAGCAGAGTCTTACCCACACCGGTCGGTCCCAGAAACAGGAAAGAACCTATCGGTTTGTTGGGATTTTTCAATCCTACGCGACTGCGGCGGATTGCTCTAGACAGCAGGTCTATAGCCGAATCCTGTGCAATGACTTTGGATTTGAGAGTTGGAGCCAGGACCTTGAGGCGCTCCCCCTCCTCATGGGCCAGTTTCTGTACGGGTATGCCGCTCATCATCGATACCACAGTGGCGATATTCTCATCATCGACGGTCTCACGATGTGTCTTGAGAGACTGTTCCCACTCCTTGCGCATCTGTTCCAGTTCACCCTCCAAAACCTTTTCCTGATCACGGAAACGTGCGGCAAGCTCAAAGTCCTGACGGGCCACGGCATCATTCTTACCCTGACGGGTAAAGTCTATCTGATGCTCCTTATCCTCTATTTCCTTTGGAACGGAGAGATTTGAAAGATGTGTCCTTGAACCGGCCTCATCCATAACATCGATGGCCTTGTCCGGGAATGCGCGGTCTGTTATGTAACGCTGAGCCAGACTTACGCAGGCCTTGAGCGCGCTTGATGTATATGTCACGTTATGGTGTTCCTCATAACGATCCTTTATATTCTCAAGTATCGAGAGGGTCTCTTCCGGCGAAGTAGGCTCCACCAGAATCTTTTGGAAACGACGCTCCAATGCTCCATCCTTCTCGATTGACTTGCGGTATTCATCTACCGTAGTTGCTCCGATGCACTGGACCTCTCCGCGGGAGAGGGCAGGTTTTAGCATGTTTGCAGCATCCATCGAACCGGGAGCGGAACCTGCACCGATTATTGTATGTATCTCGTCTATAAACAGGATAATGTCAGGGTTTTTCTTAAGTTCCTGGATAATTGAACGCAGCCTTTCCTCAAACTGTCCGCGGTATTTAGTTCCGGCTACGACTGCAGCCATGTCCAGCGCAAGCACCCGTTTGCCGAACAGCATCCGTGATACCTTACGCTGTACGATACGCTGTGATAACCCCTCTACTATGGCAGACTTGCCGACACCAGGTTCACCTATCAGGACCGGATTGTTCTTTTTACGGCGGGTTAGAATCTGCGACAGACGTTCTATCTCTTTTTCACGGCCTACCACAGGATCCAGTTTACCTTCCATAGCGGCCAATGTCATATCAGTACTGAATGTATCAAGGACCGGAGTCTTGCTGCCTGACTTGGAGGTTGTGGCGGTAGTCTTGGATTGGGATGCATCTTTACGTGAAGACATCATATCATCATCTTCTTCCTCATCATCGTCATCGGTCAGACCCATGCCCATCTGCGGTTCCATAGAGGTATTGTTTATGCAGTCAAGCAGATGACGGTAATCAATCTCATACTCTGAAAGAATCCGTGCTGTACTGCTGGCACGGTCACGGACCATAGCAAGAAGAAGATGCTCGGCATCAGCCTCCTCCTTTTTCTGGAGCCTGGCCTCAAGCATGCTGATCTTGAGCAGTCTGGTAACTGCTACAGACAGGGCAATTTTTTCAATGGGAACCTTGTCTGCATTCGCATCGGGAACCTGATTTTCAGATTCCAGGCGCATACGCAACTCTGTCAGATTAACGCCCATCTTGACGAGCAGTTCAACAGCGTTGTTATGCCCATCCCTGATCATGCCCAGCAGAAGATGTTCGGCCGTAACCTCAGAGTTGGTGAGACGCTCAGCCTCCTCTTTGGAGAGCGTCAGTATAGAGTTAAGTTTATCAGAAATCCTGTATTCCATCATTTGCAAAGATAATCGGTTTCAGACCGGTTAATTTAATTTTCGGCAACAAGATATCAACAAATCATGTGCCAATTTCACACAATATGTCATAAAGTCTTATTCATGCCCGGAAAATCTTATTAACACCTTATTAAAAATACGCGCGTAAAGTTGCTTATGAACTATTTTTGGAGTAATTTTGAATGCTTAATGCAGCAATGCAGTATAAGCTTTGTAGAAGTCTTTAAAAGATAAGAAATTGGAAAACCAGGACAGAATTATCAGGGTGAACATTGAGGAGGAGATGAAGTCCTCATACATTGACTATTCAATGTCAGTGATAGTAGCCAGAGCTCTACCGGATGCTCGTGACGGACTGAAACCCGTACACCGTCGTATCCTGTATAGCATGATGCGTGACGGAAACACATCAGACAAGGGGTACCGCAAATCGGCCCGTACAGTAGGTGATGTGCTCGGTCACTTCCATCCCCATGGCGACTCTTCAGTATATGGTGCTCTTGTGCGTTTGGCACAGGATTGGATCATGCGTTATCCGCTCGTTGACGGACAGGGAAACTTCGGCTCCATAGACGGAGACAGCCCGGCCGCCATGCGTTACACTGAGGTTAGACTCAGAAAGATCGGCGAGGAGATGATGCAGGACATAAACAAGAACACCGTCGACTTCGTCCCCAACTACGATAATAAGGAGGAGGAGCCTACAGTACTCCCGGCTTGTATACCCAACCTGTTGGTAAACGGATCTTCCGGTATTGCCGTAGGTATGGCTACCAACATGCCGCCTCATAACCTCACGGAGGTTCTGAATGGCTGCATGGCCATGGTGGACAACCCGGACATCACAGTGGATGAGCTGATGCAGTACATCAAGGCTCCGGATTTTCCCACAGGTGCATACATTTACGGCATAAGCGGTGTACGTGAGGCTTACGAGACAGGTCGCGGCCGCGTAATAATGCGTGCCAAGACCGAGATAGAGGCCGGCGAGCAGCATGACAAGATTGTTGTTACCGAGATTCCATACGGCGTAAACAAGGCCGAACTGATCAAGTTCATCGCAGAACTTGTTACGGATAAAAAGATTGAGGGCATCAGCAACGTAAATGATGAGTCAGACCGTGAGGGAATGCGTATTGTCATTGACGTCAAGCGTGATGCAAATGCCGGCGTGGTTCTGAACAAACTGTTCAAGATGACTGCATTGCAGACATCATTCGGTGTAAACAACATAGCGCTTGTCAAGGGACGTCCCAAATGTCTGAATCTGCGTGAACTCATCAAGTGCTTCATTGAGCATCGTCATGAGGTGGTGATACGCCGCACCAGATTTGACCTGGATGAGGCAAAGAAACGTGCCCATATACTGGAAGGTCTGATAATTGCCTCTGACAATATCGACGAGGTAATCCAGATCATCAAGAAGGCCAAAACACCCAATGACGCCATCCAGAACCTAATGGACAGGTTCGGACTGGATGACATTCAGACCAAGGCCATAGTTGACATGCGTCTGCGCCAGCTTACCGGTCTGATGCAGGATCAGCTGCATGATGAGTACAACCAGGTGATGGCACGTATAGAAGAGTTGCAGAGCATCCTGGATGATCCGGAAAAGTGCAAGCAGGTCATCAAGGATGAGATGCAGGCCATCATTGACAAATACGGTGACGAGCGCAAGACTGAGATAGTTTACGCCAGCGAGGAGTTTAATCCGGAAGATTTTTACGCTGATGAGCCCATGATCATTACAATGTCACATCTGGGTTATATCAAGCGTACGGCTCTTACCGAATACCGTCTGCAGGGCAGGGGTGGAGTAGGATCCCGCGGCAGCGACAAGCGTGATGAGGATTTCATAGAGCATATCTTTACAGCCACGACACACAACTACATACTCTTCTTTACACAGAAGGGACGTTGCTACTGGCTCAAGGTTTATGATATACCTGAGGGCGGCAAGACGTCAAAGGGTCGCGCAATACAGAATATGCTCAACATCGAGCCCGATGATGCCGTCAACGCATACATAGCCATCAAGAATCTGGCTGACGCAGAATTCACATCCAACCACTATCTGGTATTCTGTACACAGAACGGCGTAATCAAGAAGACAATACTTCAGGATTACTCACGTCCTCGCCAGAACGGTATCAACGCCATCAACCTGAACGATGGTGACAAGGTTATCAACGTTCTGCTTACCGACGGTAACAAGGAGATAATCATAGCAAACCGCAACGGTCGCGCCATCAGATTCAATGAGAGTACTGTCCGCGGCATGGGCCGTGTATCCACCGGTGTCCGCGCCATGACTCTTGATGATGACGGTAGTGATCAGGTAGTAGGAATGATAGCTGTCGACGAGCAGCCCGAGGAGACCATAATGGTTGTATCCGAGCAGGGCTACGGCAAGCGTTCAGAGATAGAGGATTACCGCAAGACCAACCGTGGCGGCAAGGGTGTCAAGACGCTCAATATCACCGAAAAGACCGGCAAACTGGTTTCTATTCAGGCAGTTACGGATGATAATGACTTGGTAATCATCAATAAATCAGGAATCACACTGCGTGTAAGCGTATCAGATTTCCGCGTGATGGGACGCGCTACGCAGGGTGTAAAGCTCATCAATCTGGAAAAACGCAATGACCAGATAGGTTCTATCTGCAAGGTTGACAGCGTACCTGAGGATATTCCGGTTGAGGGTGGGGATGAGAATGCCTCTGAAACCGCCACAGAGACACCTGTAACGGAGTAATTTTAACTACATGCTTAAAATGATATAATAATGTAAAACCTATAAAACTTTATTCGACATGAAAAAGCTCATATTTGTTTTGATTGCTGCTTTTGGAGTCTCATGCACATCATATGCACAGATGACCGAAAAAGAGATCAAGAAAGCTACTAAAGAGGCTAAGAAACTTGTAACTGAGGCCAAAAAAGAGATGGAGAGGCAGGATGTTGTGGATAAGAGCAACGCCAAGCGTTTGATTGACCAGGCTATTAAGAGCCCATATGTAAAGGATTGGTATCTTACTTGGTATGAAGCCGCCGAAATCTACCATCATCTATATGCTGAGGAGAAACTGAAGGCCAATTCACAGCAGAAGTATGACACAGTGGGTTGCTATAACAATCTTCTCAAGTGGTATCGTTATGATTTCATTGCTGATTCATTGGAACACGTTCCGTCCAATGGAAAAATAACCAATGAGACCCGTACAAACCATGCCAGAGGCATTTACAACACCGTTGATGACCTGATCCGTGCCGGTATCTTCTATTTCAATGACCGTTCGGACTACAAGAAGGCATATCAGATGTTTGACACTTACTTTACAACAGCCGAAAACGATCTGTGCAGGCAGTTCTCTGACATTGACACCATTTATCATGCCAACAAGGGTTATTTTGCATATTTTGCAGCCCTGTCAGCTTACAAGCTTGAGGATTGGCCCAACACCCTTAAATATGCCGAAATAGCCAAGGACGATGAAACAAACGGTGAGTTGGCAACAGAGATGATTTGCGATGCTTACGGAATGACTCAGGACACAGTAAAATGGCTCGAGACTCTTAAATATGGTATAAACAAGTATCCTACAAAAGAGTTCTTCTATGTAAAACTGATGAATTACTACAATCTCAAGAACGATCTTGCAGCACTTGAAGAGTTCATTCTCAATATGATCCAGCTTGATCCTGAAAGAGCTGACAACTACTACGTTCTTGGAATCATTGCTCATCAGAACAAGGAGTACAACAAAGCTATCGAGCAGTATAACATTGCTATTGAAAAGAATCCCGAGCACTACGACGCAATCTTCAACCTGGGTCTCTGCATAATGCTTCAGGCCGATGATGAGATGGAATCAAAGTCAAATCTGGATTATCGTTCGGCTGCTTACAAGAAAGCTATCCAGGATCAGAAGGACAGCTACAAGCAAGCTCTTCCTTATTTCCTGAAATACAGAGAGGCTAAGCCGGAATCAGTAACAAAATGGGGAATTCCTCTGCAGGCAATTTATTACACGCTCAACATGACAAAGGAACTCAACGAAGTTGAGTCTCGCATGAAAGAGGAAGGAATGCTTTGATATAATATTTACAGTACAAACAGAAAAGACCTTCGCTACGGCGAGGGTCTTTCTGTTTTACGATCCAATTATTACTGGTGGGGAATGGATGAATATTCCCTATTTAACATAATAGTTATTATGCAATAATTGTCCCTTGGTTCTTACTTCTTGCTTTCAGCAATAATCTCAAGAGCTCTATCAAGAACTGTTGTATCATCCAGGACAACGCATCCACCGTTCGGTCCCGGTTCTATATGGAAACCTACAGCTGAACCTTTCTTGTAGTCTGTACCTCCAAAGAAGTTCCTTACTGTCTCTACATCAAGATTCAGCTCATCGGCAATTCTGTGGATACTGCCCTCCGGAAGTTGCGCCTTAATCTGACGCAATTCATTGAATGTGATTAATCTGGTCATAAGCACTAAAAAAATTGGTTATTATCAAATCAGTTTAAAAATCTCAAATTAAAACAGTTCCTTGCGTAATGCATGAGCCTATCAGGATTATGGAGCATGTCCCGAAAAGAACACACAGAAAGACAGAAACATCACTGCGCATGAACCCGGTACTGGTGTATATCAGGTCTGAACCATGTACAGGCTTACGATTCCTGTCCTTACGTGATACAAGATAATAGATACAATACGTCAGACTGCCTATCAGACATCCGGCTATTGAACCTACAAGTATATCACCCACAAAATGGACTCCTAAATAAACCCTTATCAATGAATTAGTTACGGCCCATAATAGAACTGACAGGCCGAACCGTATGTCTCTTACCAGCCAAATAAACAAGACAGCCATGCCGAATGAATTTGCAGCATGTCCCGAGAAAAAGCCATATAACCCTCCTCTATAACCGTTTACTGTATCCACCATATTTAATATATACGGATCTCTGCCCGGTCTGAGTCTGTGAAACAATGGCTTGAAGACTGAAGATGAGAGCTGATCTGTCAACAATACGGTTACAGCTACAAGTAATAGAACCAAGAGCAGTCTTTTGGCACTTATATTCCTGATTAAAAGTAAGATGGCTGCAACAGCCAGAGGAATCCAGATATAGAATGAAGTATACAATGAGGCCACACCATCCCAAAAAAGGGAATCGCTGCCATTAACTGACAGCGTGGCCAATCTGTCTGTCTCTATGAGACCTGATACTTCAGTCATTCATACTGATTTAAATGATTTCCATTACATTAACCGGTATCCAGCCTGTATTGCCATCCTCTAGCCTTATCTCAACCCACTCTTTCATGGAAGAATCCAGTATCTGAACCTTTCGCCCTTCATGAATTATAAACAGGTCTGTACCACTACCACTGGGTGTACTCTTAACTGTAACACTTGGCGACATTATGATTGCCGTATCACGATTACGGAGATTTCCCATCTGTGTTGTAGCGAAGGTAATGGATAAAATGGATAAAAGCAAGAAAATAATGCCAAAAGAAAAAGATATTTTGCGGGCTCCGCGTTTCTTTGAAAGCAGAAGCACTCCAGTCATTATTATGGCTAAAGTGAAAAGTACGACTGTCAGTACTGCCCATCCGTTTATATCAAGCACAGCCAGTAGTTTCTTAAACCACACAACTATAAACAATTGGTTTACAGGGCTTACCTTATCCACAGTCTTTGTACGAGCCAGTTCCAGGTTAAAACGGATATCAGGATCGGACGGATCAATCAGATATGCGCGCTCATAACAGAGAATGGCTTTGGCTATCTCGTCCCGCTTGAGCCAGCAGTTACCCAGATTCATATAAAGAGTGGCATTAACGCCCTGATTACCTATTACAGACTCATATATGGAAATTGCCTTGAGATAATCACCATGTATATATGCACTGTCTGCATCAGACAATACAGGTACGTATGTTGTCTGAGTTGAGTCGGCCACTATACGGGTCATTCCACTCTCATCCTGTGCAATTGCCGGAACTGTGCTCAATACCACCAGAAGGACACCTATTATCTTATTCATATAATTATCAATTACAGTTTTCAATCATCTGATTGTGTTCTCAACCTGCCCTATAACAGAAACGGCCTTTTCATAAAGCCTATCCATTCGGCCTTCATCGTCACCTGGTGCATATCGTGCAAACTCACAGTCATCAAGCAGCTCTATCACCTGGGTTATGTGCTCAGCTGTCACATTACGACGCTTCAGTTCATCCTCGATATTATCCTTGGAGAGGTTTGCGACCGGAATGGAGAGTTTGTCGCCGAAATATCCGTACAGGGCACGCATCATCTCCTCGTAGAACTCATTCTTCCTGTTGTCCATAAGCAGCTTACGTGCCACCTTGAGGCGTTTGGTGGCCACCGAACTGGCTTTCTTTACACGAACCTTTGCGGAATTGGCGTTATCGGCAATACGTTTGCGGGAAACCGCCAGGACAACAAGCAGTATTATCAACGGCAGCACCATTAGCAACCAGAACACCAGCGATCCGAAGAACTGTGATGAGTCTGATTTGAGTGCTGTCGGAGTTGCATGGAAACGCACATCCTGTCCTACAAACTTAAGATCTTCCTTGTTTACGTATGATACCGATGTCTGAGACTCACCCTGCCCTTTTGCCACATTCAGGGTATACTCATCGGTCTTAACGGTCTTGTATGAACCGGATTTGGGATCAAAGAACTGGAATTCCACTGCCGGAATAGTATATTGACCGGAATGACGCGGAATTACAAGATATTCATAAACCTTATTGCCGGTCTGACGACCTCCCTTTATGGTATATTTGTTTTCAACCTTGGGGTCATATATATCAAAGTCCTGCGGAAATGATATCTCTGGAGTCTTGACCAGCTTAAGGTTACCGGTTCCTGACAGTATCACACGAAGCGTTACTGCATCATTTGCAGTAACGTCAGTACTGCTTATTGTGGAACTGACGCTAAAATCACCTACTCCTCCGTAAAATGACTTGGTCTTGCCTTGAGGGAGTGTCTTAACATTGATTTTTATAGGACGGGTGGTCAGGTCTCTTTTTGTCTCCAAGTACCTGTCGGAGTTA
>Ga0247610_10003803_pt1 | contig 16337 bp, 10 predicted proteins | sample 174DNAGHGhighgp2_FD_193483 | JGI IMG/M metagenome (GOLD analysis project Ga0247610, IMG submission 193483) | Sheep rumen microbial communities from Palmerston North, Manawatu-Wanganui, New Zealand - 1742 DNA GHGhigh gp2 | ecosystem: Host-associated > Mammals > Digestive system > Stomach > Rumen... | reverse complement strand
TGGAAGTGGTCTTTGACTTATTGTTGTCTGGAATAACACCAATCTGCGGAGATTCATCCACATGCAGCGATGAAAAGCTTGGAGGCGGTGTCTGAACAGGCCTCTGTATCGTGTCTTTCCGTTTCGTGTGTGGAAGCTGTACTGGAACATAGCGGCTTCGATGTTGTTCCTCTTGTGCTGCTCTTCCGGAGGAAGGCTCTCGATTTTGCGCCTGAGTTCCGATCGCCTGACCTCATCCTCGTTAAAGTAGCGCCAGGGGTGCGTGGGCTTGACATGTGAGAGATTCACCCTCCAGTGCTTGCCTTCCCTCTTGTTCTCCCCGACATAAATGGCATCGAATACTTCACCTGTCTCTGTATCGGTGACCTTGAGGTTGTCTGTGCCGTGCTCTCGGTCAAGCAGGTATCTGCATCCTCCCTGCAGCTTTCCCGTGAGCAGTTCCATGCCCATGTGGAGCCTTGCAAACTCCCTGTTCTCAGGACTCTGGTATGCACCGTCTGCATATACGTTCTCCACCAAATGTCCTGTCACTCGCTCTGTGTTGGATATGGCATCCTGCAGGAAGTTGCAATCGGCAAAGGTTACGGGTTCCGTCTGTACAGAGGTGATGATACTGGGCTTGTCCGATTCGATGGTCTCCGTGATATTGGTTACGTAGCCCGAGACCTTCTGGCCACCCTTGTCACGGTATGTGGCATCGGGGTCATCAGGACTCTGAAGGCTGTCACTCGCCACTTTGTGCTTGTCCTTGAGTTCAACCCTGCCCTTCTCTACCACATACTGGTCGTGGAAGACGCGATGGAGCAGGTCGTAGCCGGGAGCATCGTCTTTCAGGCGCTTAAGTACGGCATATATGTACAGGCCTATCCTGACGAGCCGCTGCGCCATCTCATCCTTGTTTGAGCGGTAGACGGTCTTGCCGGAATCTTCGCCGAGCCACACCTCTGCACCCTTGCGCAACTTGGGATTGAGCATCGTCATGACACCGTCCTGGCGGAGCACCTTGCAGAGTGTACGATGAATCAGCTCGTATCTTGAGTATTGGGCAATGTTGCTGCCGATGAGCTTGCTGTCCATGCGCACCGAACTGCCGGATATCTTGAACAGCTTGATCTGCTCTCCTGTCACCTGCTCGAAGCAGCGCTCCATCAGATTGATGCCCGTCCTTTGCTCATACTCCGTCAGACGACGGCCGAACAGATAGTAGGTGTCCAGCGAGGGAAGCTTGTCGTCCAGCATCTCAAGACCAAGGGCCCTGCGCGCCAGAAGGTCAAACTCGCACTTCTCGAATAGGTCTTCGTCGCTACAGCCGAACCCTTCCTTGAGGATGCTCATGGCAACGAGGATGCGAACGGAGGCATTGGGGGCACCCATCGTGGTTGCTTCAAACAGGGGTCTGAAGGATTCCTCATCAATACGGGAGGTAACCAACTTGAAGAACTGGTTGTGCCAGGCCTTCTCATCGGTGTACTTCTTCTGGGCTCGCCGGGGCAGGATATTGCTTGGAGCTGTGAAGAGGTCAAGCTGCGGAGTCGATTCTGTCTTGCGGAACATGATTATATGGCTGATTGACAGTACAAAGATACGATTTCAATTCCAGACTAACTAATAATCAAACTACTATTTGAGAGTAATAAACAAGTATTAACAATAAAACGCCCGACTTTTTAAAGTGGGCTCAATAGTTTAATAAGCAGAATCCTAATGTAATCAATTTCTCACGCAAAAAGAAATTCGTGAGGGTACCGTCACACCCGAATATCACGCAGTCTGTCGTGATATTCGGGTGTGACGGTAAGGGGAGGTGACGATGTCAGTGAAAATTGGCAGAAAAACATGCTATTTTGCAAATACATGATAGATATTTGGTTACTTTTAGCTCTCTGATAGCATAAAAGGGAAACAGACAAGATTAAGGTGTGCTCTGTAAATTAACAAAAGGGAACTATGTACAGAAGAGAATTTACCCCTGAAAGAATTACGGATTTGAATCCGAATGAGATTTTCGTCTTCGGCAGCAATCTTTTCGGTTCACATGGCGGCGGTGCTGCCCGACTTGCCCTTAACCGCTTCGGAGCGATATGGGGTCATGGCGTTGGCCTGCAAGGCCAGAGCTATGCCATCCCCACCATGCAAGGTGGCGTGGAAACCATTAAGCCATACGTTGACGAGTTCATCAGCTTTGCCAAGACTCGTCCAGACCTCAAGTTCTATGTGACACAGATTGGCTGTGGCATTGCGGGATTCAAGGCCGAGGAGATTGCGCCATTGTTCCAGACAGCTATTGATGTGGAGAATATCATCTTGCCAAAGGCTTTCGTAGAGGTCATAGCACATGACGACAAGTATAACCTGCAGCGTTTTGTAGAAATACAGAAATGAAACACACGACAGGAATACGCTTGAGTGCATGTAAACCCATGCAAGGCTCTACATTTATTGGTCAGGAAAGCCACTGACGATAGGATTTTGGCTTACATGGTAACAGTAAAATGACAGTATAGCGATGAACACATTACAAGACAGAATACGCGGCTCGCTGATAGGCGGTGCCATTGGTGACGCATTGGGCTATCCCGTAGAGTTTATCTACTCGTTCGAGGAGATACAGGCTCACTATGGCGAGCGTGGCATCACACACTTGGACACAAGGCAGCATTGGCTGGATGAGAGCCAACAGGCAGGTAAGGCTGTCATCTCCGACGATACTCAGATGACACTCTTTACCGCCAATGGCCTCTTGAATGCCAGACAGCGTAAAGTCAACTATAAATATTGTATCTGCAGGGCTTATATCGAGTGGTATCTGACTCAAACCGGGAAGTGGTCAAACAAATACAATGATTGTTGGGTAGCACGTGTCCCTGAACTCAACAAGCGACGTGCGCCCGGCAATACCTGTATGTCCTCACTGGATGCCATCTTTCGAGGCAAGGAGCCTATTAACAACAGTAAGGGCTGCGGAGGCGTGATGCGCATTGCTCCCATTCCACTTTATGCCTCAGTAGGAGGCAGGATGAGCATAGAGGAATCCGACCTGCTGGCCGCCGAGGCAGCAGAGATCACCCATCAACATCCGTTGGGCTACATCTCCGCAGCACTGATGTCGCATGTCATCTACCGTCTCGCTCTCGACATCGAGCCTACGCAGGAAAGCATGAAAGGCTACATCATGGAGGGTGTTGCAGCAATCCGCAAGCAGTACCACACCTATCATAACGATGTGGAACGTATGGCAGAACTTACAGAACGCGCCATCTCCCTGCCTGACAACGGCAAGACGGACTTGGAGAATCTCGGCCATCTCGGCGAGGGATGGACGGGCGAGGAGACATTGGCCATCGCTCTCTATTGCACCTTGAAGCACTTCGACAGCTTCGATGATGCGATGACAGCCTCCGTAAACCATGGGGGCGACAGCGACAGCACAGGAGCCGTGACGGGCAACATCCTCGGTGCCGCCATAGGCTACGAGGCCATTCCGCAGTGCTACAAAGACGACCTGGAGATGCACGACCTGATTCTCCACATGGCCGATGACCTCTACGCAGGTGAGATAACAAAGATGTAAGTATCCACCATGACTGTCGTACACTCTACAGACCCCACAACGCAAGTCCTCTCGCTCCTATACCAGCAGCGGGAGGACATCAAGGCGCTCATCACGGACAGGGACACCTCCTCTGCCGTGCAGCGCGCCATACGTGCTGATGATGTTATCATGATGCTGGGACATGGCAACAGATATGGCCTGTTCTCCAAGCCGGACAAGAACGGCAAGTATGAGCGGTTTATGATTACCGGCAAGCACGTACAGTTCCTTCGCGGCAAGACCTGCATCGGCATCTGGTGCTATGCCAATATGTTTGCCGAGAAGTACGGTCTGCGCGGTCTGTTCTCCGGCATGATAGTCTCCGAACTGCAGGAAGCCATTGACTTGGGGATTCCTGCCACCAAGGAAGAGACAGACAAGGAGATAGAGAAGTTCACCATTCGTCTGAGACACTGTATGGAAATATACGGACTGGAGCAGACTCCAGCGCGGATGAGGGAACTGGATGATGTGCGTTCTGCACTTACAACGTTCAATTATAGCAACTTATACTATTATTAACGCGAGCCTGAATACGATTAACATTATTTAACCGCAAAAAGTATGCGACAGAGCATACTTTTCGCTATCTTTACACCGTTTTTCACGTCCGACATCATACGAGACATGGCTATACATTTCACACGCACCACACCCACCATATCCGACCTCACCCTGCACATGCACCTGCCCAAGCAGGGCGGCCCGGAACAGACAGAGATCCGAAAGACATTCTTTCCGGCAGAATGGTATCCGCAACGCGGCATCCAGCTGACATGGCCACATGCCGGCACCGACTGGGCACCCATCCTCCACGACGTCGATGCCGTCTATATCCGGATGTCACTGGAGATACTCTCACAGAACGAGCGTCTGCTCATCGTCACACCCGAGCCCGACCGCATCCGTGGTCTGATGCACGAGCGCATACCCACACGCCTCCTGCCCCACGTCAGCTACTTCGAATGTCCCACCGACGACACCTGGGCACGCGACCACGCCTTCCTTACCGTCATCACCACTGCCGGGCCGCGACTTATGGATTACTGCTTCAACGGCTGGGGCATGAAGTTCGCCGCCTCTCGCGACAACATGATATGCCGTCGCATGGCCTCATGCGGCAGCGACGGCATCGTAGATGTCGGGCAGACGGTGAAGGGTCTGTATGCCGACTGCCTTGACTTCGTGCTCGAAGGCGGCAGCATAGAGAGCGACGGCCAGGGTACGTTGCTCACCACCTCCGCCTGTCTGCTCAGCCCGAACCGCAACGAGTCTCTGACGCGCGAAGACATTGAGGCTCGCCTGTGTCGCGACCTCTTTGCCGACCGCGTGCTGTGGCTCGGACACGGCCATCTTGCCGGCGACGACACCGACAGCCACATCGACACGCTGGGACGGTTCTGCTCGCCCACCAAGATTGCCTACGTGGCACCACCTTCAGACAGCAGCGACGAGCACCACGACGACCTCGCCGCCATGCAGGAGGAGTTGCGCACGCTGCGCACCGCCGACGGCAAGCCCTATGAGCTGGTGCCGCTGCCGTTGCCACACCCCGTGTGCGACCCCGACGACGGTCACCGTCTGCCCGCCACATATGCCAATTTCCTGATTCTCAACCACGCCGTGCTACTGCCCACATACGGCCAGCCCGACAACGACAGCTTGGCGCACCGCCAGCTCGCAGCGGCATTCCCGCGTCACGACATCATAGACATCGACGCACGTGTGCTGGTGCGCCAGCATGGCTCCATACACTGCTCGGCCATGCAGTACCCGCAGTGTTATACTAACTCGTAATCCGCCTGCCAGATGGACATCACTTACACTTCTCTTGCCGTAGGGCTGCTGCTGTTGCTCATTCCGCTATTCTTCTTATGGAAGTTGCAGACAGGTCTCGTCAGAGCCACGCTCATAGCAGCCCTGCGCATGATAGTGCAGCTGGCATTCATCAGCATCTATCTGCGCTATCTCTTCGAGTGGGACCTGCCGTGGCTCAATACATTGTGGGTGATGGTGATGGCCCTCATTGCCACACACACCACGGGTCAGCGCACACGTCTGCGCCGTGCCGTGCTGGCCGTGCCGGCCTTCGTGGCCTTCTCGCTGTCGGCACTCGTGGTAGGCTTCTTCTTCCTCATGTTCGTGCTCCGGCTCGACAACCCTTTCACAGCCCGCTATTTCGTGCCGGTGATGGGCATCCTCATGGGCAACATGCTTGGCGTGAATGTGCTGACACTCTCGACCTTCTACAGCGGCATCGAACGCGAACAAGCCACCTACTATTATCTCCTGGCCTCCGGCGCAACACGCTTCGAGGCATGGCTGCCTTTCATGCGCGAGGCCGTCATCAAGAGTTTCACGCCATGCATCGCCAACATGGCCGTGATGGGCATCGTGGCTCTGCCAGGCACCATGATAGGTCAGATCCTCGGAGGGTCAGCTCCCGATGTCGCTGTGAAGTACCAGATGATGATTGTCATCATCACCATGTCGGCATCCATGCTCTCGCTGATTCTCGCATTGTGGCTCAGCACACGTCGTGCCTTCGATGCCTATGGCCGCTTGCTCCAAGTGTTCCGCTGACATGAGCTACGACGACCTCTACAGCCAACTCGCCTCTGCCATAGGTTCTGCCGACAGCATCCGCCATCGCTACCGCAGGATGAATGCCATCCTGCGTCAGACGCTGGAAGCTGTGCTGCCCGACGGCGGCCTGCGTTTTGGCGGCACCTTCGCACAGACCGAGTACATACTGCGTCAGCATGAGGCCACGCCGTCACAGGCCCACCGCATTCATGGCGCCCGCGTGCGCATGTCAGGCTACGGACGCGAGAAGTCCGACGAGCTGCAGACACATTTCCTCGCTGATGCCGGCGCCCTGGCCGAACTCATACATCTCGCCACGGGACAGACGCCACCACCCGGGCTCCCCGTCGCCGGCGATGTGCCCGTGCAGCGCGACGACAATGCCGTCACCGCTATGGCCGAGCGCCTGCGCATCGTGGTGACGCGTGTCGAGCCGCCTTACCTCTACGGTCACGCCGACGGCCCCAGCGGCAATGACGTGTGTGTATATTTGTCCAAGAGCAATGTGGCAGCCTACCCCGACTGGGACTGGGCCTATTGTGCGGAACTCGTAGGCACAGGGTCGCAGGTCAACGTCATACGCCCGCGCACAAAAAACGGCATCATCTATCCGGAGCTGCTCATAGTGGAACCCGACTATCTCGTTGACGTGACGGCGGTGGCCTCATGTTTTGAGGAATATGGCCGTTCGCCGCTGACGCGCCTTGTCGGACAGCTGGCACCCTACGTCACCACCCAACCCATGCTGCTCGGCAACATGTCCGGCCAGCTCCTCGACGAAGAACTGACGCTGCCCCCCGCCGAGCGACAGTATGCCAAGAGCGCGCGACGTTTTTTCCAAGCCAATGCCCTGTCGGTGGCTGCCACGCCGCTCAACGACACCTTTCACGCCGATGCACGCACCCAGCAGGCCAACATACATCGTGCCATCTGCGAAGGTCTGCAGGCGCACGTGGCAGGCTTCGACCCCGGGCAGGTGGTGCTGGAGCCTTCTTTCTTCTCGGAAATGCTCGGCCTGCAGGGGCGTCTGGACTTCCTGTCGATGGACTTCTCGATACTCATCGAACAGAAGTCCGGGCGCTGCGGCTTTCCGCAACGTGACCCCGATACCCCCGTCCAGGCCGAGAAGCACTACGTGCAGATGTTGCTCTACATGCTCATCCTGCGCTACAACTACCGCGACGTGACGGCACGCTCCGGCCATCGCCTGCTGGCTTTCCTGCTTTACTCCAAGTATGCCAACTCGCTCCTCACCCTGGGCTTCGCACCTCAGCTGGTGGCTGCCGCCGTGCGTGTGCGCAACGAAATTGCCGCCGCCGAGTTTCGCTATGTGCGTGAGGGCTTCGACTGTCTGTCAACTCTCACCGCCGACGACCTCAACACCTGCCACACACACTCGCCGCTGTGGACACGCTATCAGCGGCCGCAGCTCGAAGCCGTGCTGAGGCCCATTCGCGAGGCATCGCCAACAGCACGCGCCTACTTCCTGCGTATGCTGCGTTTCGAGCACACCGAGCATCTGCTGGCAAAGGTCGGCGACCGCACCTCCACGAGCCATGGCTTTGCAGAGAAATGGCAATGCTCGCTCGCCGAGAAGCTCGAAGCAGGGAGCATAGCAGCACCCATGACACTCGTGCCGCCGCCCGATGGCGAGAGTGTGAGTCAGCTTCGGTTCCGGCTGCCGCCGCTGACCGACGATGCCGCCTCCAACTTCCGCGTCGGCGATATTGTCATAGTGTATGCCTACGACGAGGACACAGAACCCGATGCCTGCCATGCCATAGCCTTCCGTGCCACCATAACCCAGCTCACCACCGACGAGACTACCCTGCGCCTACGCGCACCGCAGACCAACAACCATGTCTTTGCGCCTCTGGCCGGGAAGCCTTGGGCCATGGAAGCCGACTTCATGGAGGCCTCGTTTGCCACCATCTACCGTGGCCTCCATGCCATGCTCACCGCTCCCGAAGAGCGCCGCCGTCTGCTACTGCTGCAGCGACCGCCCAAGGTTGATGCCACGCAGCAGCTCCGTGGCGACTACGGTACGTTCAACGCCATGGCCTTGCGCGTGCGCCAGGCCAGCGAGCTCTTCCTCATCATCGGCCCTCCCGGCACGGGCAAGACCAGCTTCGGGCTCATGACAACGTTGCGCGAGACGCTCCTTGGCAGCCCCGAGGCAGCGGCACTGCTCGTGGCATTCACCAATCGTGCCGTCGATGAGATATGTTCCAAGCTCCACGAAGCCCATATCGACTTCGTGCGCCTTGGCAACGCCCACACCGCCGAGGCGTGGATGCAGCCCTACCTACTCGACACACGCGTGGCAGCAGCACGCGATGTAGCCTCTGTGCGCGACATCATCCTGCACACACGCATCGTCGTGGCGACGACATCTGCCATTGCCTCACAAAGCGCTTTTCTTGCCATGCGACGCTTCGACGTGGCCATCGTCGATGAGGCATCGCAGATCCTGGAGCCGCAGCTGCTGCCGCTGTGGTGTGCCGTGACATCTGACGGGCAACCCTCGGTTGCCAAGTTTGTGCTCATCGGCGACCACTGCCAGCTTGCAGCCGTGGTGCAACAGCCGCAGACGCTGTCTGCCGTCGAGGAGCCGCTGCTACACGACATCCTGCTCACCGACTGTCGCGACTCGCTCTTCGAACGCCTGCTGCGACGCTACCGCCACGATCCCGCCGTGTGCTACATGCTGACACGACAGGGGCGCATGCATCCGGACATAGCAGCATTTCCCAGCATGGCATTCTACGGCGGACAACTGCTGCCCGTGCCGTTGCCACATCAGCTGCGGCAGCTGCCTGCCGACATGCCGCCACGTGTGGAGTTCGTTGACGTGCAGCCACGCAGCGGCATCAGTGACAAGGTCAACGAAGCCGAGGCCGACGTCATAGCACGTCTGGTCTTAGACACATGGCATGACAGTACCGACTTCGACCCCGCACAGACGCTGGGCGTGATTGTGCCCTACCGCAACCAGATAGCAGCCATACGCCAGCGGCTGTCAGCATATTGCATAGCGCAGCTCGACGCGCTGTGCATAGACACCGTGGAGCGCTATCAGGGCAGCCAGCGCGACACCATCATCTACGGCTTCACCATCAGCCACGAACATCAGCTGCGATTCCTCGCCAGCACATCGTTCGACGACGGCGGACATACCGTGGACCGCAAGCTCAACGTCGCCATGACGCGCGCACGAGAGAAGCTCGTGCTTGTGGGCTACGCCAGACTGCTGCGACACCAGCCCGTGTTCGCCTCGCTACTCGACTTCATCACAAACCATAAGACATGACGCGCCACGCACACACTACGCTGAATTACCTTATTTTTATACATATCTTCGCGTGTGGTGCCGCAAGATGAAACCTGCGACAAAGTATTTGCCTTAAAAGTTTCGCAGTTACAATTCTTTTTCATACCTTTGCAACGTCAAATTCCTATTTACCCACAAAATGAAACAGACATTCCTAACAGTCGCGGCAGCCATCCTCGCCGTAGGCTGTAGTGAGCCTAAAGCCACCCGGCAGAAGGCTCCCATACGTGTCCGTACAGAAATCGTTATCGGCAACGGCATCGACACAAAAGCCGATGGCACGACATACGTCGGAGTGGTGGAAGAGGCCGAAGCCACAGCCGTCTCCTTCACCACGATGGGCACCGTGAAGCGCATCCTCGTCAGCGAGGGGCAGCACGTGAGTCGCGGACAGCTCATTGCCGAGCTCGACGACACGCAGGCACGCAACCTCCTGACAGGCGCCGAGGCCGCCATGGCTCAGGCCAACGATGCCCTGCAGCGCTATGGTATGCTCCACGACGAAGGGTCGCTGCCCGAGGTCAAGTGGGTGGAGCTGCAGAGCAAGGTGGCACAGGCCAAGTCACAGGTCGAGGTGGCCCGCAAGAATCTCGCCGACTGCCGCCTCACCTCGCCCGTGAGCGGCATCGTGGGCCGTAAGTCCATGCGTGCCGGCGAGACGGCCATGCCCTCACAGGCCGTGGCAACGATTCTCGACATCTCTTCCGTGCGCGTCAAGTTCTCGGTGCCGGAGGCCGAGGTGGCACACATCACGCCTTCGACACACGTCGCTATCAGCGTAGATGCCATAGGCCGGCAGTTTGAGAGCCGACGCATCGAGAAAGGCGTTCAGGCCGATGCCCTCACACACACCTACGACCTTCGCGCGCACGTATATAATAAAGAAGCACTGCTGCTGCCAGGCATGGTGGCACGCGTCAGCGTCAGCCATGCCGGCGACACACAGGGCGCTGCCATCACCGTACCCCTCACTGCCGTTCAGCGCAAGACCGACGGCACAATGTTCGTCTGGACAGTGGCTGCCGACTCCACAGCTCACCGCACAGCCGTCAGCATCGGCGCTTCTGTGGGCAACGCCATTGAGGTGACCTCCGGCATCGGAGCCGGCGCGCATATCGTCACCGAAGGCTATCAGAAGCTCAGCGAAGGCAGCCGGGTAGTTGAGAACTGATAATCCGTAACAGAAATCTGGAGTATCTATGAGACAATCCTGGTTTGCATGGCCACTGGAGCACTATCGCATATCGCTGCTCATCGTCGGCCTGATGTTCATGCTGGGCATCTACGGAATGTACGTGATGCCGAAAGACGAGTTTCCGCCCTTCACCATACGTCAGGGTGTAGTCATCGCCGTCTATCCCGGTGCCACGAGCGAGGAGGTGGAGCAGCAAGTGACACGTCCCCTCGAGCGTTTCCTCTTCACCTATCCCGAGGTGAGACGTGAGAAGACCACCTCCACCTCGACCAACGGCATGAGCATGGTGCTTGTGCACCTTGGCGACGACGTCAACAACAAGGATGAGGTGTGGAGCAAGATCAAGCACGGCCTCACCCTCTACAAGCAGAGCCTGCCGCAGGGCGTAGTGGCCCTCGTGGCCAACGATGACTTCGGCAACACCTCGGCACTGCTCATCGCCATAGAGAGCGACGAGCGCAACTACCGCGAGCTGCAACACTACTGCGACCGCCTCAGCGACCGCCTGCGCCAAATCCCATCCGTGGCTAACGTGCGGCAGTATGGCGAACACAAGGAGCAGGTGAGCCTATACCTCGACCGCCAGCGCCTGCAAGCCTACGGCATAGGACAGATGACACTGATGGCAGCCTTGCAGAGCGAGGGGCTCACCACCATGGCCGGAGCTCTCGTCGCCGACCATCAGCAGACACTCATACACCTCGCCCCGACGCAGAACAGCGTCGAGGAGATAGAGAACCACATCATCTACAGCGACCCGGCGACAGGAAAGACCGTGCGCATCCGCGACGTAGCCTCTGTGCGACGTGAGTTCGATGTCAGCGAGAGCTACATCATGCAGAACGGACACCCGTGCCTGCTGCTGTCGCTCGAGATGGTGCCGGGCAACAACATCATGTTCTATGGCGACGACGTCGAGGATGTGCTCAACACGTTCGCCGACGAGGAGCTGCCCGACGACGTCACGCTGACACGCATCGCCGACCTGCCAAAGGTGGTGGGCGACAGCATACACGACTTCCTGCGCGACCTGCTGCTCTCCATGGCCGTCATAATACTTGTGATGATGGTGCTCTTCCCTCTGCGCTCGGCCATCGTGGCGGCAATCACCATCCCTCTGAGCACATTCATCAGCGTGGCCATTATGTTCTTTGCCGGCATACCGCTCAACATCATCACCCTGGCGGGACTGATCGTGGTGCTCGGCATGATTGTTGACAACAGCATCGTCGTCATCGACGGCTACCTCGAATATGTGGGCAAGGGCGAACGGCCTCATGACGCCGCCATACATTCCGTGCAACAATACTTCATGCCCATGGCTCTCGCCACCATCTGCATCTGCGCCATCTTCTACCCCTTTCTGATAACATTCAGCGGCGCCTTCCTCGATGCCATCGGCGACTTCCCATGGACCATCACCATCAACCTCATGGTGTCACTGCTCATTGCCGTGCTGGTGATACCATTCCTCTGCGTCAAGATTATCGGCGTACCACCGCAGAAGGACGGCCAGCGCCTCACCGACCGCGTGCAGAAGCTCTACGACGACGTGCTCGGCTGGACATTCCGACGGCCATTCCTCACCATAGGCCTCGGCATGGCGTCAATACTGCTGTCGATGCTCATCGTGCCGACGCTGAAGGTGCGCCTCTTCCCGTTCTGCGACCGCGACCAGTTTGCCATCGAGATTTTCCTGCCCGACGGAAAGGGCTTGGCAGACACACGCTCCGTGGCCGACTCTGTCTATGCCGCCATCAAGGACGACAGCCGCATCACTGGCATAACGACCTTCATGGGATGTTCGTCACCACGCTTCCAGACATGCTATGCCCCTCAGATGGCAGGACGCAACTTCGCACAGATGATTGTCAACACCACCTCACAGCAGGCCACGCTCGACATCCTGGCCGACTATCAGCCGCTGCTCTCCGAACATTTTCCCGAGGCATACGTCAAGTTCAAGCGCCTGGACTTCCTGGAGGTGCCCGAGCTCGAATTCCGATTCTATGGCGACGACATCGACTCCCTCCACACTGCTGCCGAAAAGCTCATGGCTGAGATGCGGCTGATGCCCGAGCTCGAGTGGGTGCACACCGACTTCCTGCAACCCTTCCCGCTGCTCAACGTCGAGCTCGACCCGCTGGCAGCAGCCCAGCTCGGCATAAACCGCACCACGGCGGCCCTCGCACTGGCAGCAGCAACCGGCGACCTCACCGTGGGCAGCATCTGGGAGGGCGACTACCAGCTGCCCATCATCGTCCGCGACACGACGGCAATCACTGCGGCCGATGTCGAGAACATAGCTCTCTTCTCGCCACAGGCAGCAGCCAGCGCGACACTGGCGGCGATGTCGGCACAGACGGGCATGGCAACAGCAACGTCAAGACTGTCTGCCACAACCGCCACGCCACTGCGACAGGTGGCGCACGTACGCCCCAAGTGGACAGAAAGCCGCATCATGCACCGCAGCGGACAGCGATGCCTCACCGTCACCGCCGAGTTCCGCCGTGGCACATACGCCGCACCCGTGGAAAACCGACTCAAGGAGATGATGTATGCCCTCGACCTGCCCTACGGCGTGCGAGCCGAGGTAGGCGGCGAGCTGGCATACAACGATGAGAACATGCCCATGATATACAACGGCATCGTCATCGCCATGGTGATTATCTTCTTCTTCATCCTCTTCAACTTCAAGCGCTTCGGCATAACATTCCTGTGCATGGCAGCACTGGGACTCATGCTGCCGGGAGCACTCATAGGACTCGGCGTGATGGATCGCACGATAGGCCTCACCAGCATCTTCGGACTCGTGACACTCATGGGCATCATCATGCGCAACGAGATACTCATCTTCGAACACGCCGACGGACTGATGAAGGACTTCCACAGCCGGCATCCGGCACCCGTCGCGCCGACCGACGAGGAGCGTGACACCTATCGCGGCAAATTCAACTACGCCATTCAGGAGGCAGCCTACGATGCCGGCCACCGACGCATGGTGCCCATCTTCCTCACCACGGCCACCACGGCCGTCGGTGTAATACCGATGATCGTGGCGGGCTCATCGTTCTGGATGCCTGTCGGCGTCACCATCTTTGCCGGAGGCATAGGCACGCTCATCCTCGTAGTGACGGTGCTGCCCGTACTCTATTGGAAACTCAGCACCAAATAACCACAACCATTAACACACATTACTATTATAATATATGAGACTCCTCATAATCATACTTTGTCTCTGCACCTGCACATCAGCAGCGCACGCCGGCACTGTGCAAGAGCTCACTCTCGCGCAGTTGCTCGACTCGGCACGACAGAACAATAATGCCCTGCGTGCCGCACGACATGACATCGAGGCGGCACGACAGCAACGCAAGGAGGTCTTCACAAAGTTCTTCCCCAAAATCAGTGCCACAGGACTATGGTTCAATGCCAACAAGGGCATGGCAGCCACCACTATAGACCCATCTGAGTTCATAACACCGGAGATGGGAGCTGTCATGGCGCAAATGCTGCCCGCCGAGGCGCTGGCGGCGATGAGCAGCCCCATGACGATGTCTATGATGAAGAACGGACTCATCGGCTCCGTGACAGCCGTGCAGCCCGTCTTCACAGGAGGGCGCATCGTCAACGGGCACAGGCTCGCACGCGTAGGCGAGGATGTCAGGCAGCTGCAGCTGCAGCTCTCCGAGCAAGAAGTGGAGACGGCCACGGAGGACTATTTCTGGAAACTCGCCTCCATGCACGAGAAGCAGCGCACCATAGCTGCCGTGGAGGCTCTGCTGGCAGACATACACAAGGACGTGGATGTCGCCGTGCGAGCCGGGGTGGCCATGCGCAACGACCTCCTGCAGGTGGAGCTGCGACAGTCGGAGATTGCCAGCCAGAAGCTGAAGCTCCAGAATGGCATAGACCTCGTAAACATGCTGCTGGCACAGCACTGCGGGCTCGTTGACAGTTTCCAGCTGGCAGTGCCGGCCATGGAACAGGCCACGGCAGCCATGCCACTGCCCGCCGACCACGACGCATCACTCCACACACTGCCGGAATACAGGCTTCTGGAGAAACAGGTTGAGGTGGCACGCTTGCAGAAGCAGATGGCTGTTGGTGAGAACCTGCCGTCGGTGGCCGTTGGCGCTGGCTACGTTTACCATGACATCCTCGACAACGACCGCTCCTTCGGCATGGTCTTCGCCACCGTCAGCGTACCCCTCTCCGACTGGTGGGGAGGCTCACACGCCATCAAGCGGCGCAACATCGAACACAAAAAGGCTCAAGAGCAACTGACTGATAACGCCGAGAAACTCGCCATACGCATGCGTGCCGCCTGGAATGCCGTAGAGGAGTCGTTCCAACAACTCATACTGGCCGAGAGCAGCATACAACAGGCAGAGGAGAACCTGCGCATCAACCGCAACTATTATCGTGCCGGCACATCGAGGATGGCAGACCTGCTCGAGGCACAGATGCTCTATCAGCAGACACTAGACAGGCGTACAGACGCCTTCGCCGAACACCAACGCAGCATACTCGCTTACCGCCACGCCTCAGGGCAGCAAGCTCTCTATAACTAACCTCATCCTGAGTCATACAACTTTAATTTCATAAAAAAATGAAACACCAAACAATCCTGGCAGCAGCAGTGGCTGCTGCACTGACACTCACAGGTTGCACAATGCCTAACGCCACCGGCGGCACATCAACGACCTCGGGCACGACAGCCACCGACGGACTCATCGGTGCCGGAGTGAGCATCCTCAACGGCCTCCTCGGCAGCGTGCTCGCCAACACTATCACCGAACAGACACTCGTCGGCACATGGACTTACCAAGCACCGGAATGCCGCTTCGAGAGCGAGAGCCTGCTGGCACAGGCCGGAGGCGAGGTGATGGCCAACACCATCGAGAAGAAACTCGACACCTACCTCTCAAAGGTCGGCATCAAACAGGGTATCACGAGCTACACCTTCAACCAAGACAAGACCTTCGCCATACAATCGTCTGGCCGCACCATCTCCACCGGCACATACACCTACGATAAATCCACAAAGACACTGAAGCTCAACGGCTCTCTCGGGCTGCTCAACCAGTCGTGTCTCGTGGGAATGGATGGCACTAACCTGTGCCTGATGTATGATGCCGACAAGCTCCTCACTGGCATCAACGCCATCGGTGGTGCCCTTGGCAACAGCGGAGGACTCATAGGCACCATCGGCAGCCTCCTGGGCAACAACTATAAGGGCATGAAGCTGGGCTTCCAGCTCAAGAAATAAGCCGCCAACCACCTGCCAGGCAAAAGGCGTAGCTTAACCCTGCCAGGGGTATAAGCCCTCTGGCAGAGAGTAAAGGACACGAAGAACCCCGAAGGAGTGACTCAATAACAATAGGAAGAGTCACTACTTCGGGGTTCGTTATCTCTGTCTGTTCAGAGTGACAGGGGTTCTCCGCATAGCGAAGCGGCATAGCCGGACTGGCGAATACCCCTGACAGTGATGTGGTAATGACATCACTTGATGTTAGGCTCTTCGAGGCCGAGGCCACGTTTGCGGTCAACGACCTTCAGCACGAAGCCAAGCAGCAACGCCGCCACGCCGAGGCTGGCGAGCATCACGAGGGGAGCGGTATAGTCGAACT
>Ga0247610_10003802_pt1 | contig 16338 bp, 9 predicted proteins | sample 174DNAGHGhighgp2_FD_193483 | JGI IMG/M metagenome (GOLD analysis project Ga0247610, IMG submission 193483) | Sheep rumen microbial communities from Palmerston North, Manawatu-Wanganui, New Zealand - 1742 DNA GHGhigh gp2 | ecosystem: Host-associated > Mammals > Digestive system > Stomach > Rumen ... | reverse complement strand
AGCCTGCAATTTTCTCATGCACCCACTTCAGCGCCATCAACTGGTCTAGGAGTCCCAAGTTCTGCGCATCGGGATAGTCAGCACCATCGGGCAGGTGTGACAGGTGTAGGAAACCGAAAACACCAAGCCTGTACTCGATGGAAACAAGAATGACTTCCGGATTCTCCTGTATGAAATTGTGACCCTCATACAGCGGGTCAACCGTTCCACCCATCTCAAAGGCTCCACCGTGAATCCATACCATGACTGGCTTCGTGGCGGCAGACGAGCCTTCAGCCTTCCAGATATTCAGGCACAGGCAGTCCTCGCCCTGAACGTAAAGGGAGGCCTTTTCGCTGAGATCCTCCCTCTGATAGGGACTTTTCGCATTGTAATAAGCCTCGTACACACTCTCGTCCGCAACATAGTCCACTGGTGCTTTCCAGCGCAGTTCCCCGACGGGCTGCTGGCCCACGAACGGGATTCCCTTGTAAGCGACGATGCCTCCAGACCTTTTTCCCACGAAGGTGCCGTTAATGCACTTCACGGCCAGCGTCTTGTCGTAGTTGCCGTCGGTGATCTTTTTGTTCTCGCCGTACTGAGCCCTCAGTTGCGCTTGAAAATCATTTTCAGGCGTTGGAGGAACGGGGTCGTCGGCCTTGTCCGTACATGACGTGTGTAACGACATTACGCCGCAGATAACGAGGATGGCGGCTATCATCCATAGATTAATCTTCTTCATTGTCATATCGTTTTATGTTATCAGATGCAATAATACTTGGTCAGGAAATAGGTGCGGTCCCAGTCGAGGATTTTCCGCTGCGATTCCTTCTCGGGATGGATGTTGAACTCGTCGAAGATCATCAGCTGTTTGTTCTCCAGGTCGTAAAGCGGCCACTCCTTGGCCTTGCCGTCGGGCGACTCGGACGCGCTGAGCGACGGGTTGCCCGTCTTGGCGAACTGCACCCACATGCGGCGCAGGGTCTTCGAGAAGGTGGCGTCGAATTGCCTTCCCGTGACGAGGGTCTCCTCCGGATGGTTGAATACCGTCGAAAGCTCTATGGCATGACCGCTCTTCAATAATGGCCAGGAGGATTCTGGGGTGAAGAAGTAGGTGTACGACTTGCCGCCCGCCTTGGTCTGGTTCTCCGACATCCTGAAGAGCGGCGCGATAAATGTTATCTGGTCGAACAGGCGGGTGGTGCTGGAATATTCAGTGGTGACGTCCTTGGCGTCCTGGCAGTAACTCTCGACCAGTGCCTTCTCCTCGCTCGTCATCTGAGCCATCTTCTCTGCCTTGCGGCCGACAGCCCAAGAATTCCAGGCGTCAAGTCCAAAACCATATACAAAATAGCCCATCTCGTCCTTTGTGCAGCCCTGCAGGAAGGTGATGTCCTTGGCCGCACCGTTGGCGTATGCCTCGTAGGGGTCAAGGGGTAGGATGCGTCCGTCCCGTTCAGCCCATACGCGCAGGTCGAGCAAATCGGATGCCGTATCCACGAACTTTCGGATATCAACCTTCTGTAGGTCAGCTACGGTCTTGCAGCCAAGTGCCGCCATTAGGTTGTCGGTGCAGGCGATGGACTGCTGCGTGGAACGCGTGAAGACTGGAGCGCCACTCATGGCTATGACCTTCTTGAAATACTGCTGTGAGCCTGCTATGAGCGGCAGGGAGGTTACGCTGCCTCCACCGGCCGACTGGCCCATGATGGTCACGTTGCCGGGGTCGCCACCGAAGGCCGCGATGTTCTCGTGTACCCACTTCAGACCCATCACCTGGTCCAGCAGCCCGAGGTTCTGCGCATCGGGATAGTCGGCACCGTCGGGCAAGTGGGACAGATGGAGGAAACCGAAGACACCAAGCCGGTACTCGATGGAAACAAGAATAACGCCGGGGTTCTCCCTGACGAAGTTGCTGCCCTCCTCGCGTGGCTCGGACGTTCCTCCCACTTCGAAAGCACCGCCGTGTATCCATACGATGACCGGCCTTGTGGCCGCAGACGCTCCCTCTGCCTTCCATACGTTCAAGTACAGGCAGTCCTCACCCTGAGGGTAATGGGAAGCAATCTGGAATACGTCCTCCACTTGGCAGGGGCTCTTCCCATTGTAATACGCCTCGTAGATGCCGTCGTCCGCCACACATTCTACTGGTGCTTTCCAGCGCAGTTCTCCTACGGGCTGCTGACCCACGAACGGGATTCCCTTGAAGGCGACGACACCGTCCGTCCGCTTGCCTACGAAGGTGCCGTTGATGCACTTCACGGCCAGCGACTTGTCGTAGTTGCCGTCGGTAATCTTCTTGTTCTCACCGTAGAGAGCCTTCATTCTCTCGTCTCCTTTCTCTTCGTCCAGAAACTCGTTCACCTCCTGCTTCGGCTCAACCACACTTGGATTATCGGCGCTGTCCGTGCACGCCGTGAACGCGCCTGCGCCGCAGAAGGCTATTGTGAGCACAAGCATCCACTGATAATTATTTTTCATAACTGCTCGTTTTTTTTTATTGTTCTGTATTGTTATAGTTCTTACAATGAGAATACTTTTTTGCCCTCGAAGTAGGTGGCGGCTGGCTTGGCCTCGTGAATCTCGGTGACGGGGCAGGTCAGCACGTCCTTGTTGACCAGCAGGAAGTCGGCATACTTGCCCGCCTTGACGCTGCCGCGCTCGTTCTCGACAAACATCTGCTTGGCGCAGTTGATGGTGAGGGCTATGAGGGCCTGCTCACGGGTCAGGAGTTCCTCAGACCACCACGGGGTGCCGTTATATGGCCAAAGACGACCTGTGACGGCAATCTCCATGATGCCGAACGGGTCGTCAGGACAGCCGCTCAGTGCGGGATAGTCAGAGTGTGAGGTCACATTGATGCCGTAGTCGAAATACGACTTCATGGGATACGACTTGTCCTCCATGCCGGCAGGAACTATCTGTTTCAACAATTCTATGTATTTTTCTTCCATATTATGCCAAAGCATACCCGAGGTGACATAGATGTTGTGGTCGGCCATGCGCTGATAATCGGCTGCATCGACGTTGCGAACGTGTACCAGCGTGTTGCGCATCTCGTCCTCCCCGCCATTGACGAAGGCGTTGACAATGCGAGTAACGCCCTTGTTGCCCATGACATGTGCATGCATGGTTACTCCGTCAGCATTGGCCTTGCGCGTCATGTCGGTCAGTTCATCTTCCTCCCAGTTGGGCAGACCCTGATGACCGTCGGGATAGAGCGGCTCCACAAATCCTGTACCGCCTTCCACCGTGCCGTCTATAAAGATTTTTATCCAGTTGGGTTTTACGCGGGTGGAAGCATATTTCTGGGCATCACGGGCCTCGGCCAAAGCCTTGTCCACATCCATCCAACTTTCAATCTCGTAAGTCAGACCCAACACGAAGTGCAGGTCTCCGGCCTTGTCCAGCTGTTGGGCAGCCTGATAGAAATTGGTGTTATAGAAATAGTTACCCCAACCGTCGATATACATCGTATAACCCTCCGACAATATTTGCTGCTCGATTTTTGCCATGTTCGCCTTGGCCATGTCAACAGGAAAGAGGTTGTCATTGTCCATGAAGGACCGTACGTAAGTGCCGGCTTGTTCCTTCAGAAAGCCGGTAGGCGTACCGTCGGCACCCATCACTATCTCGCCTCCGCGTACTTCTGATTTCAGCACCGTGCCGTCAGCCTTCATGATGCCAGCATTGACTAGACAAAGCGTGTTCGCCAGACCCTTGTGGCCTTCCTCATCGGCAAAATATATGGGAATATCGCTACAGATGGCATCCAGCTGCTGGCGTGTAGGCATGTTGTCCTGGAAGTTCAGCAAGCGCCAGCCGAAGCCGAAGATGGCCTTGGCGCCGTTATCCCTTGCTTTCTTGACGGCAGCAGGCACGATTTCCGTCAGGAACTTCTCCGGAGTATCTTCCAGTCCCACAACCGTTCCGACGCTCTGTATGGCATAGCCCATCGAATAGTGGGCGTGGCCGTTGCCGCAGCCCGGCATCACCAGTCCCTTGCCGGTGTAGTCCACCACCTCGGTCTTGCCCTTTTCGACGTAGGCCTCAGCGCCTGCTTTGTCGCCTACATAGACGTACTTCCCGTCCTTCACGGCGAAGGCTTCAGCCACTTGATTATTCTCGGAAGTGAAGATCTTGCCATAGACCACGAGGTCGGCATAGTCCTTTACTTCCTGCGATGAGTTATCGCTGTTGCTGCACGATGTCAGCACCGTCAGGCCGCAAACGAGGATGGCGGCTATCACCCATAGATACTTCTTCTTCATAATCATTTTAGGTGAAAATCATGTTTGTTATTTGTTATATTGCTGGTAACGGTAGCGGGAGTCGAACCCGCTACCGTTTGTGCGCTGTTACATTTTCACAGCTGGGTGCTGCGGGATGAAGAGAGCGACTTAGTAGCGCTTCTCAACAATCGCTGCGTAATATTCATTATTTCTATAATCCATCCACAACGACTTTCCATTTTGAGGGTCTTTTGCTTGTCCCATATATTCATTCCTCATACCCCATTGGTCGTTCTTGTCCCAGAAAGCCGTCGCTACAGGCCCAATATTTAATTCCCGGCCAGCAGCTCTAACCCCATCACAACGTAATTCATTCGGGTCCCCGTATTCTGGTTCATTCAACAACAGACTCGGTACTTGAGTAGTTGGTTTCTTGGCATAGACTGCACCGCCTGCTAAATTATTACCAGCTTCTTTACCCTCTACCAGCATTTCATACCAGCCGAAATCTGGGATGTTAGGAAAGACAGCAGACTTAAAATACTGTTGCATGGCAAAAATCTCTTTCCAGCGAATCAACTTAGACTTCAGTTCTATGGGATTCTCTATCGTGATGGAGCCAGCCTCATGCCACTCAGGTCTGTAAACAGCCAACTGACCGAAAATAGCCGGATGGGGGGCCTCGTTATTCTTTCCTTTGTAGTTATACTTCTGCAACTCCTTGTGCATCACGAAGTGGGCACCCGGAATCTGGCATACGAGGTACTTGTCCGGGTTAGATACCTTAAACTGGCTGAACGCCAAGAGCTTGGGCTTGTATGTCTTGTAGTTGTTGTAAAGTGCTCTCTTCTGGATATCTGCCAGATCGCAATAAGTAGAGTAGAGACTGATCATGAAAAGACTCTTGGTGAGCATAAAGAGGTCGTAGGCTCTGTAGGTCTGGCGGTCGCCTATGCCCATGTGCTCCCAAGGATACTTGTCGAAAGTCACTCCGTCGTAGATGCGGTCCATGCCAGTGCCGTAAGTGCTGTGCTGTACGTTGGTGAGGTACTCCATATACTGCCATGTCAGCTCGATATACTTTTCGTCGTTGCCCGCCCATGCCTTGGCATATTCACCCAAGGTTGAGCTCACCTTGCTCAGGTCGCTCTTATTGTCGATATAGAGCTTGTAGGCATCGTCGAAGTAGGACGTGTTACGCACCTTCAGCGGATTGAAGTATGTTTCGTTTCGTTTGTTGAATATGTTTACAGTCTCTTGCTGATTCTGCTTTTCGGCGATAGCGATGAGGCGGGCATTTATCTCATTGAGTTTTTGGTCCATCTGATCGAACCGCAGGTTCATCTGATTCAATATTTTCTCCTGCCCAGCCAGCACCTCGTCGAGTTTTCCGGTGATGTTGTCAAGTTTCGCATTAACCTCCTCAAATGGGTCGGGCTCAAAGAGCGAGGCCACCATATATATACCCATCATGACGGCATCATCTACGCCAGCAGCCCTTGTTCTGCCTCTGCTCGCTGCTACTTCGTTCCATACCTGCGGCTGGTCCAGGCCTTCCACTTCCGAATCACCCCAGTTGATGCTTGCGTCGGGGCCCCTATCGGCTGCTATGAGCTCATAGAAGTCCATTAGCGCCTTCCAGTCTTCGTCAGTGATTTCATTGAACCAGTTGTCCAGGTTTTCGCAGAGCCATGCGCAGGTGCTGGTCGTCTTTTGGCCTTCGTAGGTAATCTCAAACTCCATCGTCTCGTCGGAGGTTGCGGTGAAGTTGACCGTCTGACCTGAGAGCGGACTGTCTTTGATGGTTGGGAAGGTGATGGTACCTTTACCAGTCTTATTGTTATAACTGATCTTTCCCTCTACGGTCTCGCTTGCCTCCTCAGCCGTATAGGTGAAGAAGTAGCCCTTGTCGCCTTCAATCCACATGCCGACGGTTGGCATCTGGGCCAGCTGCTCTAAGGTGTACTTGCCTGAGGTTAAAAGGGCTTCGTCATACTCCGTCCATATACCCTGTTTCAACTGGGCGGGAGCCACTACGACATCTTCCTGTCCTGATGACGGATTGTCGACGTTTGTGCAGGCACTCATGCCTAACAAGAGTGCTGCGGCTGCAAATAATGCAAATAAATTCTGTTTCATAATCAAAATGTTTTTAAGTGTTTATAAATAAAAAATAATTAAAATATAACAGTTGTTATTTATGCACTGTCTTTACACCATTGTTTATATATACGCCTGCGCGTGAGGGCTGCGAGAGGCGGCGGCCCTGCAGGTCGTAGTACTTGTCGGCCATGGCAGCAGCGGCGCGGGCGGCGCTGACACCGGTGGTAACAATCTCCTTGGCCTGTACGACAAGCTCTTTCATGAAGGCGGTGGCGAACTCCAGGTCGGCCAGCTCGTAGCTGTCGTCGGCCTGCACCTGCTTGGCCACGTTGATGAACAGCTGCATCGCTTCAGCCACGGAGGGGTTGCTCTCTTGGATGGAGGCCATGTAAGCCTCGGCATCGGCGATGGCAGCGGCGAGGTCGGCATGGGCTATCTCCATCTTAAACTCCTTGATGCCCTCGTTCAGGACCTTGGTGAAGAAGTCCAAGACCTCCAGCGAAGAGGGATTAATAGCCTTGACGTTATTGATGACGTTGGTCAACTTCTCGGCCTGCTCGGGGTGTGTCTCCTGAATGGTAGCCAAGTAAGCCTCGGCATCGGCGATGGCGGCGGCGAAGTCGGCCTGCGCTATCTCTAACTGCATCTGCTTGACGCCCTCTTTCACAACTTGGGTAAAGAATTCCAAGACATCTACTGAAGTGTTCTCCATGAGGGGCTTGGCGTTATTGATAATGTTGTTCAACTTCTCGGCCTGCTCGGGGTGTTTCTCCTGGATGGTGGCCAGATACTCCTCGGCCTGGCTGATGGCGGCGGCGTAGTCTGCCTGTGTCACCTCCAGCTTTATCTGCTGGATGCCTTCAGTCACGATCTGGGTGAAGAAGTCCAAGGCCTCTACTGAAGTGTTCTCCATGAGGGGCTTGGCGTTATTGATGAGGTTGTTCAACTTCTCGGCCTGCGAGGGATAGTTCTCCTTGATGGTGGCCAGGTATTCCTCGGCCTCGCTGATGGCTGCGGCGTAGTTAGCCTGTGCCACGGCAATCTTGCACTGCTTCACGCTCTCGTTCGCGAGTTCGACAGCGAAGTCAACATCCTCTTGCGTCGCGTCGGCATCGTTCTGTGTCGTCTTGCAGACGTTGATGAGCATGGTCAAGAACTCGGCCAGTTTGGGGTTGCTCTCCACGATGCTGCTCTGGTAGGTCTCGGCCTCGCTGACGGCGACGTTCAGGGCTGTCTTGTCGGCAGCCTGCATGGTCAGGGTGGCAAACATGGCAAGGATGAACATCATGGCCATCCGTGCCGTTCTCATGTTACGTAAAATCGTTCTCATAATCGTTTTGTTTTAAGAGTTAATATAAATGTTTATTTATCTTCTTTATCAGTCGCTTCGCGAGAAATCTTTCAAATCATTCAAATCTTTCAAATCTCTTTTTTATTATTCTGTTCGATTTGGTTAGATTTGTCAGATTTCTGCCCCGCAAGGGGTACTCCTATCTTTCCCTCTCCGTCACGAAGCAGGCTACGAGGCCGTAGGTGATGGTGGGACGGATCCATATCTCCGTCATCATGTAGTTGGTGTACTCGCTGGTGGGTTCCAAATAGATGTCCAGGTTGTAGAGCGCGGCAATGAGCATGTCGATGACGCAGATGGCCCACAGGTTGCGCTTGGTGTAGCTCTTCCAGTCCTTTCGGGCATAGAAGAATGTCAGCGTGCAGAGCAGCAGCACCGACAGCGTGAGGCACGACAGGTGCAACGAGTAGTAGGCCAGGGGCGGCGCGAAGAGGATGTCGCGCAGCAGCACCGTCATGCCCACCGACACGGAGCACCAGTAATTGAACTTGTGGGTGTCCAGCCGGTCGAAGAAGTACATCCAGATCATCGCCAGACAGGCAACATAAAAGAGGTTGAGTACCAGTTCGGGCCACGCCTCGGCCAGTCCGAAATAAAACACGCCATAGAGCATCATGCCCACCGAGAACATACCCGCCACGGCGGTAATCACGATGTCGAAAATCTTGGCTCCTTTCTTGAATCTTGTCTTCATATCACTTATATTTGTTTCAATATATAATTGTCTGTTATTCTCTTTTCTTTTTAACATGTAATTACCATGTAATTGCCCATATAATTTTTCATCTAATAATTTATGATAATTCGTGGGTCATTCGTGGTAATTCGTGTTATAAGTCCTTCATGTCCTCCTCGCTCGGCAGCTCCTGCAGTGTCTCCACCCGCCAGACGAGGAAGACGATGATGATGAGCGTGATGACCTGCGACAGGTACTCGCGCATTAGGTCGCCAGCGTTCGAGGTATAGACCAGATACACCAGGAAAAGGCCGACAGCGAACACGAGGCTCTGCCACACCTCCTTGTGCTCCAGGTCGGCAAAGTTGTCGCGCAGCCAGCGCCCGTATTGCCGCAGCGCACGGATGTAGTAAACGATGAACGCGGCACAGACCGCTATCTGCCAGTAGTTGCCCAGCTCGTAGCCGAAGAACATGTCGCGCCGGGCGATGCCCGTCACGGCAAACGCCACCACCGGCAACTGCGCCACTATCCACGGCCACCAAGCCCGCCTGTGGTCCTGCAGCATCGCCAGCAGCACACCCATGACCAGCGGCACCAGCACGGCGTAGTCGAGCATGATGACCAGGATGGTGCGCACCAGCCAGTCGTCCTGGAGCCACCATTGCCCCACGGCATACCACCACACGTGGCTCGCCGCGATGGCCGCCATGAACGCCGCCGTCCATCGCCGCAGCCGCAGGCTCGACCGTACGGGATCGTAGAAGCGCACCGGCCCCCTCGGGCTATTGATCGTCACTATGTTCTCCAGTCCCTTCTCACGCATGAACGCATTGCCACGCCGCCACAGCAGGTACGCCGCCGCCAGCAGCGCCGCGAATGCCGCCACGCAGTAGAGCGCGACGAACATCATGTCTTGCAATCCTCGGTAATCAAACATTTTCTATCTGTTTTAGTCACTAATTTTGCCTACGAAGGTACACAAAAATCCCCGTTCCGACGCGCCCGCGTCGCCCGCACGGAAAGATTTTGAAAATTTGTCCTCTCTTTTTTACGATTTGTCCTGTTTTGTAAATTTGTCCTGCCTAAATTTACGATTTGTCCTGTCGAATTGTAAATTTGTCCTGTCACTTTTGTTAATTTGTCCTGCCGTTTTTGCAGATATGACCACCCGAAACGGCACAAAAAAGTCCGCCGAAACTCCTTTCGGAATCTCGGCGGATAATGGTTATTCTTATCCTAAGATTACTCTACATTATTACCCCCCCCCGTTTATCCACGCTGTGACGCTCTGGCCGGTGCGCAGCAGGAACGCGCGGCTGAAGGTGCGGTAGCTGCCGAAGCCGCTCTCCAGTGCCAACTGCTGAATCGGGACGTCCTGCCCGGCAGCAGCGAGCTCACGGCAGCGGCTGATGAAGTGGTTGATGCGCAGGTTGTTGATATAGGTGTTGTAGGTGATGCCCTGGCGCGAGAAATACTGGCTGAGGTACGAGCGATTGGTGCCCACGGCCTGCGCCAACATCTGAAGGGTCAGTTCGGTCTCCAAATAGAGTTGAGCGGCCACGCAGTGCTCCTTCAGCAACTGCTCCATCTGGTCAACATCGATGTTGATGGGATTGCCCGACGGCTGCTCCAGAGACGAAACGCCTGATGTGTCAGCCGACTTCGGGACATCCACGGCTTCAGCCGATATTTCCGACGGGCCGTCGCCCGCCTGCCGTTCCTTGACCCGTTCGGCGCTCACTTCTTCTTCAGCTAAGTCCTCCAACTGCGGCAGCGTCTCAACCCTCCACAGCAGCAGGACGAACAGCACGAGTTCGGTGAAGTGCATGAGGTACATCAAGACGATGGTATTGATGTCAATAAGGGTATAGAGGATGAACAGCAGCAGGCAGGCGAGCGTCACCACCTGGCTCAGCCATACCTTCTTGTTCTCCAGGTCGGCATAGTTGTCGTTCAGCCACCGCCCATAGCGTCTGACGGCAAATACCATATAGACGGCGAAGAGCACGTAGAGCAACACAATGTAAGCGACGCCTATCTGATGGAGTCGCATGTCGGGACTAACCATGAACACTCCCCCCAGTGCCACGATTGGCAGCATTGCGACAAAGACGGGCCAGACGGGCCGACGGCGGTCCTGAAGCATGGAGAGCAGCGTGCCGGCAAGCGTGGTCAGCTGCGTCGCAAAGTCAAGTATGATAATCGCCCAATAGCCCGCAGAATGGAATAAGTTGTCCATAGAAAGGACGTCGCTGTAAAAGATGCAGAACAGAAGCCACCATGCATGGCCCAGCACCGCCACGCTGAAGAACGATGCCGCCCAGCGCCGCAATCGCACTGGCGGCGTGACACCCGGCGCAATGGCGTTGCCCCTATAGAACCACAAATAGAGGGCCGCCAACAGCGGCACTACTCCCGTCACGCCGTAGAGGATGAAAAACAGTATTAACTGTATAGGTATCTGCCCGAATAGTTCCATATCAGTTCATTCTTTATCTTGCAGAAGCGTCGCCTTGGCAACCTCTTCGCAGCCTTTCGGCTGCAAAGGTACACATTTTTTTGCAAAATTAAGGCCATCTTGGCGTTAAACTAACAAAATGCCGATAAAAACTGTTCGTTTTCTCCGAATTATCATTAAATATCAAGAGCCGAGACTTTTACTTTTGTCCCGGCTCTTGATGAATTGATGTCAGATGTGCAGTCCTGTCGGTGGACGCTTGTCTGTCATGGGAACATTTACCGTTGGTACGGTGTCGCCTTTCTGCTTCGGCTCCTGTCGCACAGTTGGCAGAGAGCCAGAAATCTGGTGTTCACTGTTTTCTTGCTTATCTACAGCCTTCGGCTCGTTCTTGCTCAGTTCCGCTTGTATCTTCTTGTCCAGTTCCTGCAACTGTCCCTTCAGTTCGCGTAGTTCATGCTCCTTCTTCCACTGCTTGCCGACGATGGACTGCAGCAGTGGCACGTCAGTCTGCAACCGGGCATTGTCCTTCTCGTATTTCTCAATGACGGCAGGGATATGCAGCAGCGCATTGAGGAAGTTGCGGGCCGCGGCAATCGGATCGGTCGGGGCTATGTTGCCGTTGTTGTAGGTGTACTTGTAGTTGCCGTCCACGGCAAACTTGTTATGCACCAATTCCAGCCCGTCGGTGACGACCTTCTCGCTTAACACAGTTATCGGAAAACCGTAAAGTTCGCCTATCTTCTTCCTTGCTCCGTAGGTGTTCATCTCCTTGTCCATCTTTTGCAGCATCTTGCCCAGCGACTTCTCATCCGTCGCCTTGCAGCCGTCGAGGCGAAACACAAGGGGACAGGAACCTTGTGCACTCGGCTAAAAAAGCGATCTTTTGTATCACCGGGGCCAGGCCCCAGCGATACGTGGCCCTAGCGATACGAGCCGTAATGTCGTGAGCAGTGAGCCGTAATGTCGTCGAGGGCGAGATTACGGCTCGTCGAGGGGGAGCCGTAAGGACGGGAGAAACGGCAGTAAGGCTGTCACAGATTACAATGTGTGCTAGATGTGTGTCAGAAGTGTGCCACCCATCATGCAAACAAAAACTCCAAGATAATCAGCCATTTACGATAGTATCTATTTCTATGGCACACATGTCACACATTAAAAAGGAAAAATTGGGGTACTAAGTTGGAATTATAAAAATAGAAGGAGAGGAGTAGGATGTGATGTGTGCAATGTCGAATGTGTGCCAAAAAAAGCCCGCCCCCCAAAAGACGGATGCCCAGACGGGTGCTACGCCCGTTTCAGAAACGGAGCGCCCCCACTAAACGGAGGCTGCGGCTTCCGCCAGGGTGGCAATATTAGCTAAATCGCCAGTAGAATTCCGCATTTTACTTGCTTTTTTGGTCGAAATACCATAGTTGTGGTATTCGAATGCCACACACATGGGATTGTGGGAATGCGGAAATCGCCGTACCTTTGTGTGCACAAGGGGTCAGGAACTCTGTGTTACGGCATTCCTCCAACGATCATATAGAGACGGAGAGCATCCATAGCCTGACGATGGAAGACATATAGAACTCTTCAGATAATCCGTTATAGGGTGAACTCTGTGAAAAAACTGAAAAAATTTTGGAAGATAATGAGATATGTTGTATATTTGCAGCGACAATTCACTAATATGACATTTTGCATCAATCTAGAAACAAGAAATTAATTTTGGCGTATGAATATGAAAAAGAAAAGTATTATTATCCTGTGTTCGGTGGTAGCAATATGCGCCATCGGGTTGATTGCCTCTCACTATGTTGATTGGCCAGTAGATACCAACGAGGCAGATGGCGATATCGCCAAGGCAGCCCGATTCTCTCGTGAGCAAGTTTCTGAGAAACTTACTAATATGGAAGAACTCCTTCAGACCGACTCTGCCTTCAAGGATGATATTGTGACAGCCCAGGTGGTGATGCAGACACGTGCCGTCCAGTTCGGCACGCTGCTTGACATGTCAAACGAGGTAGTCGGCAACATCCCTGCATTTGCCGAGGTGCTTAAGGAGATGAATGCCAACAGCGAGATGGTGGACAACGTTGTCAGTTCGCTGGCAGAGTCTGCCGAAAAACTGAATGCCGCCCTTGGTGGTGAGGAGTGCCCCGACTTGGCCCAGTCCACCATCAACGCCTCACTGGCTTACATGACGTTGCAGAAGCAGAACAATTTGGCCACCCGTTTCATCGACACCACCGACAAGTATCTGGAGACAGCCCAGGGTGATGATCGCCTGAAGTTTGTCCGTGACCAGTGGTTGGAGTACCAGCAGATGACTGCTGCCCTCGATGGTGACAAGGCATTGGCTGAGGTTTTGGCTAAGAAGGGCAACCTGCTTAGTGGCGAAAAGGCTCTTGCAGCCGTGGAAAATCTTGACCTTAATGCTAAGATTGTTGTGCTGCAAAACTGCATGATAGCCCTGAGGATGAATGTTCCCACCCAGATTGGAAGCGCAATTCGGCCCAAGGCTCTCGAAAGTGAAATCAGTTCGGTTCTCCTTGCCCAGAAAGAGGCTCTTGCTCACCGTAAGATCGATTCTCATAATGCTCAGAAAGAGGTTCTTGCTGGTCGCGGTCCCAAGATTGATCCCCATAATGCTCAGAAGGATGTTCTTGCTTTTCGTAAGATCGATTCCTATAATACTTTGATGGTAGGTAGCGCCAGCAGGGTTATGGAGGCTTTCAACACCTCACTGAGTAATGTCGCAAAAAATACTGCCCTAAATCAGAGCCAGAATATCGGTCTCGGCCTTGTGATTGGCAACGTAATCAGTCAGACAGCAGCAGCAAACAATAGTGTAATGCTGAACAAAAAAGGCCCAAAAATTGATCCATAATTACTGCGGTGTATATGCGTAACTGGATTGCTGTCTTTCTGCTGTCGCTGATTCCCTGTATATCCAAGGGGCAGAACCAGACCTATTACCAGTATAAGACGGACGAAGCCACGCTGGTGTTCTTTGACAAGAACCTGTCACGCTACATCCCTCACATGATACGCATGTACCAGAACGGCAAAGCGCTTCATCAGCAGATATGGACCAGTGATTCCATCTATCAGCCAGAAGCACCCTTGCTGTTATTGACAGACTGGGAGGACGACGGTAATGGCGGAGCATCGCCATTACCGCGTTCTTTTATACAAATCGGCATGGCTCCGTTGAACATGTCGTATTACATCAACCCTTCCAGTGAACGATACAGTCAGTTGTTCAAGCACGAATATACGCACATCGTCATGACTGACAAATATAATCGTCGCGACCTCAACTGGCGCCGCTTCTTCGGTACGAAGGTCGATACCGACAATTCTCAGCCCATCTCAGCCCTATGGAGCTATTTGAGCGTGCCCCGTTGGTATTCGCCCCGTTGGTATCATGAGGGTATCGCCTGTTTCATGGAGACCTGGCTCGGCGGTGGCGTCGGACGTGCCTTAGGTGGCTATGACGAGATGTATTTCCGCAGTATCATCAACGAGGGCGACAAGCTCTACTCGGTGGTGGGCCTGGAAACGGAAGGTTCCACAAAGGACTTCCAAGTGGGTGCCAATGCCTATCTCTATGGAACCCGTTTCGTGAATTACCTCACCAAGACCTACGGCTACGAGAAGATGATCCAGTTCTATAACAGGACGGCTGACAGTCGCACCTTCTTCGGCAAACAGTTCAAGAAGGTCTATGGACAGTCGCTCAGAAAAGTATGGAACGACTGGAAGGAGGACGAGAAGAAGCATCAGGAAGAAAACCTCGCCACCATCCGCCAATATCCCATCACAAAGACCAAGCCGCTGACCCGGAAGCCGTTAGGTTCTGTGTCGCCATTCGTCTATGACCCTGTCACCCAGAAGGCATACGCCGCCATGAATGCTCCAGGTGACTTTGCACACATGACGGAGATTGACCTGCAGACAGGCGAGCAGAAGAGGCTGAACGACATCTACGGCATCCAACTCTATGACCCTGCTTACGTAGCCCTCGACCGCAAGGGCCAGCGCCTTATCTATACCTCGAACAATGCGAAGATGCGTGGCTTGGAGATCTATGACCTCCAGCAGAAGAAGGTGGTGAAGAAAAAGAAGTTGCAGCGCATCGGCAGTATCGTGTATGACAATACCCACGACTGTCTCTACGGTCTGTTCTCCAATGGCGGCACACAGTCGATAGTGCGTCTGGACCGCGACTTGGAGAATCCGGAAGTGATCTACGCCTTCCCGTTTGGTGTGAGCGTGTTCGACACGGATATCAGTCACGACGGCAAATGGCTGTCGCTCACCAGTCAGGGTGACAACGGCGAGCACACACTTTTGCTGTTCAACACAGAAGAATTGGCTAAGGCCATCTTCAAGCCCGTGAAACTGATTACCTGGAAAGACAGCAATTTAGGACAGTTTCGCTTCTCGCTCGACGACAAGTATCTGATCGGCAGTTCCTACTATACTGGCGTTTCCAACCTCTGGCAGATCAACATAGAGACACGCCAGATGGAGATGCTCACCAATACCGACATCGGCCTTTTTGCACCATTGGAGATTACGCCAGGCCAGTTGCTGGCACTCGAGTTCAAGCGCGACGGACTGCAACCCGTCCTGCTTTCCCGTGAGGTGGTGAAGGATGCCAATGCCGTGAGACTCTACGGTCAACTGGCATACGAGAACAACAGGGAGGCGATGGAACAGGTCGGTCTGCTCAGAGACTCGCTGCCCAGAAAGAACTTCGGCGATGTTTATAACAACATCACGCCCTACAATGTCCTTAAAGAAATGAAGTTCGCAGGAGCCTATCCTATCATCAGCGGTTTCACCGATTCCAAAGCTTGGAATCACATGACCCCCGTGTTAGGCTATCGCTTCAACGTGAATGACCCCGTAGGACTGAGCAGCATGAAACTGTCAGTAGGTCTCTCTCCTTGGAGCAACAACGACTGGAAGAACAAATTCCATGTTGACTTCGACTGGAAATACTACTTCTGGAACTTCAAGGCCGCCTGGAACCATACGGACTTCTACGACCTCTTCGGCCCGATGCGCAAAAGCCGTAAGGGTTATGTGGTGCAACTGGCCTACGACTATACCAACACGTTGATTTCGCCGTATGACAAATCATGGGGCTTCTCGGTGGCTGCCTACGGCGACATGGATGCACTGCCATTGTATCAGGAGATTGAGGTGCAAGACGTCAGGTCGATGCAGACAGCGTCGATTTACGGGAAATGGTCGAAGACCCGCACCACATTGGGCGGTGTGATGAAAGAGCAGGGCTACGAGTTAGGCGTTGAAGGCTACGGCTATCTGGCTGGCGGACGGGTTTATCCTTCGATAGAGGCTTCGGGCAACTTCGGCACACTGGTGCCCTTTGACAGAAACACCTCGTTCTGGCTCCGTACGGCAGCAGGTCACAACTTCGGCGATGAAGAGTCGGTGTTTGGCAATACCTATTTTGGCGGTTTCCGCAATAACTATGTTGACCATAGGAATGCCTTCCAATATCGTACGACCTTGG
>Ga0247610_10003801_pt1 | contig 16342 bp, 14 predicted proteins | sample 174DNAGHGhighgp2_FD_193483 | JGI IMG/M metagenome (GOLD analysis project Ga0247610, IMG submission 193483) | Sheep rumen microbial communities from Palmerston North, Manawatu-Wanganui, New Zealand - 1742 DNA GHGhigh gp2 | ecosystem: Host-associated > Mammals > Digestive system > Stomach > Rumen... | reverse complement strand
AAACCAAGAGGAATCCCGTTCACCTCCATCCATTCTATAGGCAGGTCTGTCATGGCCACAATCTGTGCAGGCATCTTCTCAAGCATTTTTGCCGTTTTAGGAGCCAACAATTTTTCAGCCATTATTACACCCACCTTGTGAATCGCCTTGTCGTATGCCATTCTGTCTTTCGAATAGGCTAATTGCACATTATTCTTAGCCCCAACATACGACAGCTCTGTATTTATGCTTTTACAGATAATAGGCAACCTTAAGTATGGCGAAAAGTGAAAAGAGCAGTGAAGGTTCGCCACAATATCAAGGAAGTCAAGCCTACTAGCATGAAACAGTTTAATGAAAGCATTTATCTTCTTGAAGTCAGTTGTACCAACTGATTCCGCACTGAAATCATAGCAATAGTTTGGAGTCTGTTCAAGTTCAACAACTTTGTCTATAGCTTGCATAGACTCTTCCGACTTCGCCATCAGTTTGAACAGATCTCTTACATCCTTTGTAGTATATGGTGCAGCAATAACAATTGGAGGGTAATTCTGGTCGCTGAAACCAAGCGTTTTCCCTGATACGGTATTGAAAGCATCCCGACACAAGCTATATAGCTGACTTAATATGTCAACTGATTTCTCCTGTCTATTCCAGACATACATATCTGATAGGGCCTCGCAAGTCTTTTCTTTCAGATGCTCAAACTCCACCTCACTATTGATGTGAGTGCCAACACCCCAGTTACCCAAAGCAGAAGACAATGTGAAAAATGTTATATTTGCAGGCTTAAAATAAGGAAACTCCACACTCCCTCCACATAAAGGGACACATAACGGAGCTTCAATTTCTGACATCAACGGCTTTGCATATTCAAATAAGAATTCCCAAAATTCCTCTGCCGATGCCACAACTTGCGGCATTACAAATTTGCCCTTTTTCGTCTCATCAATCCAGAACAGGCAATTCTTTGTGCATATTCTTGAAAGGCTAATATTCATTTCTATCAGCTCTTCGTCGTTATCCGTACATATCAAGAACACATTAAGTCCTTCTGTAAACGCAATACTCAACGGTGGTTCTTCTATAGAATCATTGAATATGAAATCAACATCCAACCCGCTCTTCACTCCCGCCAACAACACCCTCTGTAGATAGTCACAACCATGAAGGTAATGATATACATTATGAGGCAGGCTGGTCAGATACTGAAGCAACCCATGCCCCATACACAGAGGAGGAAGCGTAGCAATAGGATTGGGTGCTGTCCTCCTCCCTAACATTACGAAATAACGGATGATGCCGTATGTCGGATTTATCTCTACCACCTTACAATTATTATGGCTGTTTATTCGTCAATATCTCAGCATCAAACAGGGGTAACATGCACTGAATTTTCTTTACCCATACCTCATCAGTTTTGGAACTGACAGCGCAAGCTATTCCTATCAATCCTCCTTGGTGATTTATAACAGGAGACCCACTTAATCCTTTCCATTCAGCCAGCACAACAGGCTTTGAATACTTCAATACATAATAATTCCCATCATCTCTGACATACTTCAAGCCATCGTGGGAAATAAGTTCAGACTGCATTACAATCTGCCCGCTTGGATCTAACACAAATTTTGGTTTTACTCTACCAAACACAAAGTAAGCTTCATCTTTATCAGCTACGCAGATACAACTAGAGTCCAAATGCTTTTTCTTTTCACCCAGAGCCACCTGAGCGCCATTCAGTTTACACTCGTTTGTAATATAGTTGACCTTTTTTTGGAAATCATTCATCATCAGGAAAGCACCATCAAACAGTGGAAGTTCGGTAACACTACCCGTATTCATATTCACTTTCAGATGAGTACAAAACACAATACCGCCCAACGTTACCAACTCCGTATAATAACGTCCATTTGCATCCTGGCCAATGTTATTAGTCTGAATGAATGCGTTCTTATCAACTCTCCTTATACCGTTATCATGAGTATTCACAACATGGTCTGCTGTTACAAAGAACGATTCTCCTTTATAATCAAGGATAAAACCACTCCCTACGCCTGTAGGCAAAACTGATGTTCCATTTACAGGCGATGACACAATCTGATAACGAATATGCTCAAAATATTCCGTTAATTCTTTTAGATTCATAGTTTTAGAGTTTAATGTTTATTTTGACCTTTGTTGTACATAAGTGCCAAACACAATTTTGACACATTACCAGAATTATCGTTTAATCTCCACCTCAACCATATCCATGAGTTGAGGGAGTTTTTCTTCTATCTTCTTACACTTGACTTTACCACGAAAGAAGTCCATATCATCCAGCAACTCATTGGCCATTGCTTCTGGCATATCGCCACCATAACCACCTGCCACAACAGCGATGGCAGCCAGCTTCCGAGCATCCTTATCCTTATTCAAATCATGAGTTGCGTTTATAACGATAGGCAAATACTCATACAGGATATTGCTATAATGCAGCATTGTTGGAAATTCTTCGGTATCCTGAAGATATGAATCCAGCATCTCTTCTTCGTATTGACGAAGCAATAATAGGCATTTCTCTTGTCTTATCTTGCCTTTTAGAGACTGAGACATCACCAAGAACATAGCATGAGACAGTACAACACGATCCTCGGAGGAATGATAGTAAAACATCCTATCTTCTTCCTTGGGATGCATTTCCTGCAATTTCTGCTCCATCTGAGCAAACATCTGCTTACGTGTCTCCCTCAGATCACTCATTTCCTTTATTTCTCCCCCATCTAGGCACAAAAAGGAACCTGGCAAACTGCCACATTCCTTTAACAATCTCCTTAATCATTTCTTCTTCACATTCAGTATCCCGTCTTTCTCATGCTCCACAAACGGCCCCTCTTTGCATTCAAAGATCACGCTCCCTGACTCTAACGACTCCAACTTATGCCACACCCCTTTGGGGATATTCACGCCATATCGGCCTTCTTCAGCACATAGCACCACGTCCTCGATAATCAATCCATCATCCCTATGCGTAGTCACCCGCACCTTCCCTCGCAGAATCACAAACGTCTCATCCTTGGTTGGATGCTTATGAATAGGCACTTCTGTCCCCGGCTCTACGGCATTCAGGAAACGATGGCACTTTTCATCAAGGCTCTGATGAAAGTTGTAGTTCATCCGCAGGCGAGGGGAACCCTTCGCCTGCGCACTCACTTCTTTCAATAGTTGTTCGTCGATTATCTTCACACTATCGCCTCTCGAATGCAATCAACAATGTACTTCACGTCCTCATCACTAACATACGGGCCTGCAGGAAGACACATACCAATCTTGAAAACGTCTTCCTCTACCCCATTGGTATATACAGGTACGTCCTCATATACAGGCTGTTTGTGCATAGGCTTCCACACAGGACGGCACTCAACCTTCTTTCCAAGCATAAATACACGCATAGCCTCAACATTCTCATTGGGCTGACAATCAGTAACAGGACTGTCCACCTGATGGATGACACCTGCTGCACCACCTACGGCGGTCTTTATTACCTCCTTGTAAGCATTCTCCTGACCCTTCACCTTTACCGTAGGATCAATGGTCATTGTGCAGAGCCAGTAGTTCGAGTCATAACGAGGATCATCCGGCTGACGATTTATCTTCACGCCAGGAATATCCTTCATTAATTCCTCATATAACTTCTGTACATGCTTATGGTGCGCAATATGTTGATCCAAGACAGTCATCTGTCCGCGACCAATACCGGCACATACATTGCTCATGCGATAGTTAAAGCCAATGGCAGTATGCTGATAGTAAGGATAAGCATCGCGAGCCTGAGTAGCCAGCCACATGATTTGATTAGCTTCCTCAGCATTACGGCAAATCAAAGCGCCACCACCAGAAGTGGTAATCATCTTGTTACCATTGAACGACAGCACACCATATTTACCAAATGTTCCCAGCACCTGTCCGTTAAAGCGAGAGCCCATACCTTCAGCAGCATCCTCTACCACAGGAATGTTATACTTATCTGCTATCGCCATAATCTTGTCTATCTGGTAAGGCATTCCGTATAGTGCCACAGGCACAATAGCCTTTGGATACTTCCCTGTCTTAGCCTTTCTGTCGATGATAGCCTTCTCCAGCAGTTCCGGGTCCATATTCCAAGTCTCCTTCTCAGAACCGATGAATACAGGCTTAGCTCCGCAATAGGTAATAGGATGACTCGATGCGCAGAAGGTAAAGCTCTGCACACATACCTCATCACCAGGTCCTACGCCGCATGCCAGCAAGGCAAGGTGCACAGCCCCCGTACCAGCACTAAGACAAACCACCTTGGTATCCTTCAGTGCCTCATTCAGATGCCATGAGGCAGGGTTAGCCTCTGGCCAACGTGAATCACCATATACTGCACTCTCATTATTGCTTGTTACAAACCTGCGAAGATCCTCCTCGAAAGCATTCACGTTCGGTCCCATGGGCACTACCCAGTTCGTATCGAATGCTTCCTTTACATACTTCTGTTCCCAGCCCTCTTCCGACATATGCGCCAGACAGAGGTAGATTGTTTTTCTTTCTGCCATAATAATTATGTTTTTATTATTTATTTGATTCTTGAATTATTTTCTTTTTTAGCCCCCACCCCGCCCCTGTAAGGGGCTCATAACTATATACCCCAATGGGGGTGTGGTGGTGGTATCCATTGTTCATAGGGGCGAGCCCCTATGCTGTGTTATTTGACCCTTTCAGGGTCTATCCTTTTGAGGTTATTTCCATTGATTCTTCCTCTTGTATTGCTCACACATCTCCAGCAACTTCTTGAACGTCTCTACTCTCTCTGGCTTCAATTCCCCAGCATTCAGTCTTTTTCTTGTGGCCTTAAGCCAATTGAGCATATCGTGCTCCTCAATGCGATGACGCGACGGATTCCTGTGGTTTTCTTGAATAAATTCAGCCACCTCATTATATCTTGTAAGCCAACGAGTCTCTTGATCCATAAATTCCTAAACTCCCATTCCTGTCATACGACCGGAACTCCCATCAGCTTCTTTATAAAGAAATCATTAATATCGCCCTGCTCCAAATCATACGGTGTATCAAATTTCATCAACCGTCGCATATAATCATCGAGGCGAACCAACAAATCCTTAACATCCTGCTCAGTGCCCTTCAACGGCTCTCCATGAGCGGCTTTAGAACGTACGCCATATCCCTTCTTTATCTCATTGTAGATGTTCAAGCGCTCATTGACATCGGCACTTAAAAGAATTGCCACCCTCTCTGCCACCTGATGGCTCAACTCTGCAGTTGAGGTCGAAACCAAGGCTTCCATTGCCGTAATGTACATCAAAACCTTTATCGTGAGGGCATTTATAAATCTTGCATGGTAAACATAAACCCATGCCATCATTTTTCTTCCTATTTTTGCACTCTTGAAGTACTGGAATTGTGTAACATCTCTATAGTTGGCTTTCCCTGTTCGAACATCCTCAACCGATATTATCTCCATATCTTTTGCCAGGTTCTCTATCTCCTCTTTAGTGAATGTCACATCTTCTATATCTGTAGTGGCTTTAGTATTAATTGCAGACAGAGAAGCTTTATATGTCAATCCATCTTCAATTTCTTTGTCATAGACAAATAGGAATCCATCCCTCACATAAATGCTATTATCTCTTAATGTCCAGAATTCATTAGTCAACGACTGTATCTGCCTAAGGAAAGCAAAGGTTAGAGAAGTACCAAAAGAATCTACGTCCTTCAACGTAACACCTTCTTCCAATTCACCATCCAGCACATAAAAAGTAGTGTTTTCAAACTCATCAATGCTATGCCTACCAAGGGTATGCAAAGAAAGATGGCTTTTATAATTTAACACGTCCTTTAATACCGAGGCCTTATTTGAAATCATTCCAGATGCCAATGGAATACGACAATCTGGTTTATTCAACTTCAAATAATGGATGATTGTTATAAATCTATACTTCATAATCCGTGAATTCTTACTTCCATAACTCAGTGCTGTGGCAAAACAAGTTTGAACACTCTATTCCGCTGGGAATTTCTGCTGCACCGCTTTATCTAGAGCCTCTTTTATCTGGCCGTGGAAATGGTTTACAACCTGCTGTGGGTTCATATTCAGCTGGGTAACCACCTCCGTTGTAATGTTAATTGTTATATTCTGGATGTTGTAGATGATAGTGCTGCCCTGATTCTTTACAACTATTGGCTTGGCATCGGTTTCAGGCTGGCTGGGAACATGACGAGTTTGGGGTTCTTCGCTGGCAGATGGCAGTAGTACGATACTAAAGTCAGGAAGTTCAGTCACAGAATCAAGAGCGACGCGCACTTGCAGCCGTTCCAGAAACATCCTGAAATTATTCACATATCTCTCTTCCTGCTCCTTATTTCTCGTAAATAGCCGTTTAATATAATAGGCACCAGCACCAATCAGGCCGAGCAACCACGACGTAGAAAACGATATGCTAGGCATCCCATTCTCGTCAATTGTCATGGTGAGGTTGGAATTCACCAGACAAACGGGCTTTCCCTTTGTTTCATTCTGCTCCATATTGTCTCTTCTCAGGCACTGACTACTCCCAAGTCTCTCTCGTTCTACCCAAGCTCTACCCATACTCACTGAGTATGCTTAGAGTATGCCTAGAGTATGGCTACAAGCAGCTTAGAGTATGGCTACACTATGCTAAATGCTCTATTTCTCTTCCCTTTCGTGATTCACTTCCTTAACGTGATTATTCACTTCCTTCGGATTGATATTCACTTGAGCAGCTGACGGTATCTCAACAATCTGATGCCTAGTTTCACGATTAAGAACAGCTGGTACGATACCATCTATGAGTTCCCATAGCCCTTCTTCCATACGTCCATGCTTGACAGCCAATTTAGAGAGCATTCCGCAAAACTCATCTGCCCCCGTTTTACTGAAACGTTCTTTGACTATATCAACCATTTCTGAGACAGAAAGCATGAATTCTTTGGTAGTGGATTCTGTTTTATACCATTCGGTTTTCACCAGATATTGTTGCTCTAACTGTTTTTTCAAGCCCTCTATTTCAACTTTATATCTATTCGCCAACTCCTTATAATATTCTGTACAACCCTCTTCAAATGCTTCTGCGGCCATAGCGTATTCCTCATTGAATACCCGTTCACTCTCATCGTTAGACTCAAACCTGGGTTTACGACGATACGTAAATGTTTTGACTCCTCCTATTTCTTGCACCTGCATCTCAAAATCAGTAGCCAGTAGCTTGCCCTCAGTTATCTGCTCACGCAATTGATTAAAATCATTACGATGCTTTTTGTAATTGTTGTCAGAGCAAGCACGCTCAATACGATTTAAAAGTTCCTGTTGATCCTCAATGGTGGTATAAAGCTTGATATACCACTCCATAACATTATAAGAAAAATCATCTGTAAGTTCCTGCCATGGATTTTCTTCAAAAACATACAGAGAAGAAACCGAAACTAAAGTCGTAAGCATTTTTGCCGCAAAAGAACTTGGTTTCCCCATAACATCGCTATCAAGGTTAAGGGGTATTTCTTTTATAGGACAAGGCATAGGTGGTATATAGCTGACATATTGGATATCATTCTTCTCCATAAAATTGTTCAAGTCGTTGCCAAACGACAAGAAAACGCTACCATCCAGAAATGGTGCTATTTGTTGCAAGAAACAATCTTCCTGAAAGGTTAGTTCTACTTTTCTTCGAAGAATAGTCACAACAATGCAAAATACAAACTCTGTACCGCCATGAGATCCAAGCCATGATACCGAATCTTCTATATAACGTTTCTGAAGGTTTTCTCCTGGATGTCGGTCATAGGGTATACGAATCACCTGATAGTAGATTTCCTGAAACATCTTTACCATCGGTAATTCAATTTGATGCTCAGGCATAATTGTCAGCAATTCACGATAGATATAACGATTCACTGGGCTATTCTTTAAATAGTCTGTCACATCACTATATCCACAATAAAGTAGTTTCCTACTCAGTTCCGATGCGGTCATACGTATATGGATTCTGATTTAAAGTATTAGGCTTCAGGTTTGTCTTCTTTCGTATAGTTCTTTACCTCTTTGGGGTTGATATTCACCTGCCCAGCTTGGGGTATTTCTATAGTCTGATGAGGCTTTTCTCTAGCAATGACGCCTGGTACTATGCCGTCAATTACCTTGAAGGTATCCTCACCAAGAAATCCATGATCAGAAGCCTTACTGTAGAGCATGGTACAAACTTCATTAGCCCCAGCCCTACTAAAGCGCTCCTTGACAAAGGCTGCCACTTCTGACAGAGTAAGCGTTAACTCTTTAGGCTTGGCTTCTTTGATAGGCGTTTTAACTACAACCGGCTCATGAGCCAGCTTGTTGCGTTCTTTTCGTATCTTATCTATCTCGCTCTTATACTTAGCCTCCATTCTAGCCATCTCCATCTCATGGCTCTTCTGTAAATCAGCAAGCTGAGTCTTTAGGCTATCACGCTCCTGCTTCAAATCATCAACAATATCTAACTCATCATCACAAGAAGCACGATACAAAGCCATGTTGTATTCAAGATCTTGTTGCTCGTCAGGCTCGTGATATTCCCTCTTGATACGCAGACCTGTCAGGGCATCCTCTGGTTCAAAATTGCCAGTTTTAATTCTACCTATCAAATCCTTGAAGAATTTGTCTTGTTTGATGGTTTCTTCCCTTGGTAGTGTCTTCTGAATACGGTCTATCAACTCCAATTGATCTTCTACCCAATCATACAGACGAACAAGATTCTCAATAACGTTATGAGAATAGTTGCCCGTCACCTCCATCCAAGCTTTAGTATGTTCTTGCAGCTCAAAATACTGAGCCTCAAGGCCAAGATTCTGTTCAACAGATGCATGAATCATGTCATCAAGTGAACGGGTTCTGTCCTGAACCAACTCAAACTTAGGAATGCCATCAAGAGGGCAAGTTAATGTAGGAAAAGGGTTGGGCACATCCATACCCACATATCGAAGTTCCGTATGTATTGTACGTGCCACATCACCCAACTCATTACTCCCCATCAAAGGATCCAACTGGCTCAGAAAACACTCCTCGTGAAAAGTCTTGCCACGTTTTACCTTAAGCACAGCCCATACCACGGCAAACACAAGGTCAGCTGCCCGTTTTGATTGTAGCCAATGCTCTTCCTCTGCCAGATAGCGCTTCTCTACATCTACACCGGGGTTCCCGTCATAGTTAACACGTACACACTGGTAGTATATCTCATTGAATAGGCGCACCATAGGTACGTCAATATCACACTGCGGCAACACGTTCAGAAACATCTTATAGAGATAACGGTTCAACGGGCTATTCTTCAAATAGTCCGTCACCTCGTCATATCCATAAAACAGCAGTTGTCTACTCAGCTCTGATGCGTTCATACCTTATAACACATAATTATCCAGGAACTTATCAAGGGCATTCTTGATTTCGTCTGAAGGCAGTTTTCCCATGGCAAGCCGGACGGAATGGTCTGCTTTACCCTCCAGCTTTTCAGCATAAAGTGTGGCATTAAGCTCCTTGTACACGCGTTGTGCCTTATCTGGCCGGGTTCCCAGATAGTAGATGATGTTGCCTACCAAGTTGCGGTTGAAAGAGGTATTATGCTGTTTGCCGGGGTTGTACACTTCTGCATCCACCTCTGGTATATCCAGAATGGCATCCCACAAGTTCTGATACTTGGTACCAACCCAATCAGCCGCCACAAGTTCTTCTTTATTCAAGCAACTCACGTAGAGCATAATCTCTTCACGAATAGGTGGTTTTTCTCTCATTTCCATTGGGTTCTTACCCTTTGGTTTCTCGTCCTTCACCTCTTCTCTTCCACCACTGTTCGTACCATTATAATTAATTACGGTTGTGGCATTTGGATTATAGTTTTGTACCGTTCCAATATGTATCTCCTGAAAAGTATTCCCAGTTCCAGGATTTCCTTCAATTTTTATATCCATAAACGCTCTGTTTTAAAGATTATACTGCTTTCTTTTTAATTGTATAATCAGCTGATTTTCAACAGAAATTTAGAATGAAAGAATGTCACTTCTTTCTTTCAAGGTTCTCCGAGCTAACCGCCGTACTTTTGCCTCAGAAAACGACGAGAAAAACGTCGGTTTCAGGTTTCAAGATTGACCTGCGTCGAGCCTGCTCACGCTCGGGATAGCTCGAACAAGTTCGGCTCTTCGCTCGCTCAATCGCAGTCTTCCAATTCCAGGTGCACATGGGACGCGATGATTGAGCCTAGTGTTAATAAACAAAATGTTTAATTTAAAATGTAACGCGTATGCAAAACAAGTTCTTAACACCGCACTTCTCTCAGATGGAGTTCACCGAGAGCCCTACTGCTAAGAAGCGCGGTATCGACAACACTCCGACGCCATCGGTCGTGAACAACCTCCGCTCACTTTGCGTCAACACCATGGAGCCGCTTCGCGAAGATCTGCAACTCCCAGTCATCATCACCTCTGGTTATCGAGCCCAGGCACTCAACGACATTCTGTCCCACAGTTCGCACAAAAGTCAGCATTTACAGGGGCTCGCCTGTGATTTTTATGTGGGCTGGAGCAAGTCACTCGACAGTCGTGGCCAGTCTGGAGTCTGCGGTCTCAACGCCCGCGAACGCCTCATCAAGGCCTTCCGTCTCATTTTGACAAGTGAGAAGATCGATTATGACCAACTCATTCTGTACCCCAACTTCATCCATGTGAGCTTCGTGTCCCACGAGTCCAACCGCCACTACATCATGAAAGCGGATGGCAACGGTCGCTACAGCAGAGTCACCCGCGCTCAGGCGCTGTCTCTTGTCTAAAGAGTTTCAGGTTTCAGGTTTCAAGTTTCAGGTTTCAAGTTTCAAGTTTCAGGTTTCAGGTGGGCCTGAAGGCCTAGTTTCAGGTTTCAAGTTTCAGGTTTCAAGTTTCAGGTTCTTCAGCCCTGTGATAGGGCTCGTCCTGAGTGAAGCGATGAACTTGGCGATGGACTTACTGAGATTAAGACAGTCGTTGTAAAGCCGCTTGGCAGTATCGTCGTCAATAAAGCCCACATCAGAGGCTCGAATGATTTGACTTCGTACTTCACCACAAGACCCTTTCGCGATATATAAGAAGTTGATAAACTCCTTGTTCCCGTCTCGCTCAAAGCCCTCAGCGATGTTGTCCATCACAGAACCTGCTGAAGCATGAATCTGCTGGACGAACCTAGAATCCTTGCTGAATTCCCCTTGCTTAGTTATCGAGTAAACCTGCTTACACAGTTCTCTCGCTTTCTGAAATATGTCGAGTTCTTCAAAATTCTTAGCGTAGCCCATACTTGAAACTAGAAACGCGGCGCAAGCCGCTATGAAACTTGAAACTAGAAACGCGGCGCAAGCCGTTATGAAACATGAAACTAGAAACGCGGCGCAAGCCGCTATGAAACTTGAAACAAAAATTTTATTAACAATTAAATTTTTTATTGAATTATGGCACGTATTAAACAAGTCGGTGTCGGACGTAAAACGACAGGAACAATCGATGGTATTAACTATTATGTACGTAACGGCGAAACTTTCGCACGTGCAGCTCCCAACATGCCTGCGAGTGCTTACAACACTCCAGAGGCTCGTCTCCGTCAGGCCATCTTCAAGATGATCCAGCAGCACACGAAGTTCCATCTTCGCACTATCAAGCAGACCATATCCTCCAAGGGTAATGTCTCTTCGAGCAACCGCTACATCTCTCTCAACTACAAGGCTTTCGCCGCTGCTCTCGCAGATCTCGCAGAGCAGTACTGCGCTGGCGATCCAGTTACTTTGGATGACATAGAGGCTGCTATCAGTGCCTACGCTGCTGCCCATCCCAAGGCCATCACCATCGCATCCAAGAGTGGTTATAGCGATGTATGGCTTGCCGGAGCCTGGCCTGAGACCATCACCCTCAACGCTAATGCTGGCGACAGCACCGTCATCATCATCGTGAATGAGCATGGCCAGCAGACAACCATCAATGCAGACGGAACTACTACCACAGGCCAGATTACTGTCAACGGTGGTTCTGGCTCGAACACAGGTGGTTCTTCTACAGGCTCAAATACCGGTGGCACCAACACTGGTGGTAACTCAGGCTCTGGCGACAACACCGGAGGCAACTCAGGCAATACAGGCTCTGTAACGCCCTCTGCTCCCAAGCTGACCATCAGCCGCACGGGTACAGGTACTTCGACAGTGACTGTAAATGGCAGTGACGTGAACAGCGGAGCTGAGATCGAGGCGAACGCCGAGGTAAGCATCAGCATCACACCTGCTGAAGGCGCAACGCCTACCGCCTCTCTGAACGGCAACACCATCACCCTCACTGAGAACGATGGCGTTTACTCTGGCACCTTCCAGATGCCTAGCAGCAATGCTACCCTCGTCATCAACTCAGGCGGCACCGCAGGTGGCGGCTCTGGCGACATGAACTGATGAATCAGCGAGCGCAATGACTAATTCTCTCTCAGGTCACACAGATAGCACAGACGTGAGGTCTGTGTGACCTCTCTTTAAAAACAAATTCTCCAATTCTTAAATTCTTGACAAAAATGAAAAAATTGTTTCAAAAGATCCTTCAGAAGCTTCTGAAGAAGGCCGTTAACAAGGCAGTTTCTAACGCTAACGAGGCCACAGTCCCCGATGTTGTAATTCCGAATCCAGAGCCTGTCGAAGGAGACGTTCCTACCACCTCTCAGGAGTCAGCCATCAAGACCAAGGATCCCCTTTGGGTGATTATCCTTAAGATTCTGTCTTACATCATTACCCTCATCCTCGGTTTCGTCACTTCCAGCTGCACCGGCAACCTCTTCTAATCGCTTCGCTTAGTTTCAGGGTTCAGGTTGCAGGTTTCAGGTGGGCCTGAAGGCCTAGTTTCAGGTTCCAAGTTTCAGGTTTCATGTACAATGCCTGAGCCTGTGCTTGGAGCCAGGAACCTACCTGAAACATGAAACGTGACACTTGAAACTAATTTTAATTTAAAATTATCATGCAATGCGTAAAATCGAATATATCTTCATTGACTCAGACTGTCAGACTAATGACAGTAAGTCTAGTCACCATGCTCTTCCTAACTTCGGATACCACTTTGTCGTCAACTCACAGGGCCTTGTCCTCCATCCCACCAACATCGACATCCCTGCCAAGCTCATCCCCGGCCCTATCTACGACCGCGACAAGTACAACAAATGCTCTATATGCATCCGCTACTGCGGCTCCCTCCTACCTCATGCCTGGCTCATTGACCCGAACACCAGTTGCAAGTCAGTCATGCAACAGCGAGCCGCCCTCCTCAAACTCCTGGTCCAGTTACGCGGTCTCTACCCAAGTGCCAAGATCCTTGGTGTTTCAGAACTCGATGGCAAGGAGCTTTACAGCAAGAACATCATTGTCAGTGATACCATGAACGTGTTGAGAGAAGAGTTAAGCAATATGCCCTAAACAGCTATAAAACATTATTCTGGCCCTTGAAACGGAACTTCATCAATAGATGGGGTTCCGTTTTTTGTTTCCCCATTGTGGCCAGAAGAGATAACTACAAAATTGCCAAAGAGCTTTCAGATACTTCATTCCTTATAACGCAGCCCCCCTCTGCGTTCATAAAACACAGAGAGGTATTGCTTATAGATTAATACTTTCTCCAAACCATCTTGTTGACAACGCCAACATAAGACTGAATGATGCGTACCACCTTGGTACTTACATTCTCATCCACATAGTCAGGCACAGGAATACCCTGATGACCATCTTTAATCAGACTCACTGCTACATCAACGCTTTGCAACAGTCCAACAGTATCAATACCACTCAACACAAAGCAACCCTTATCCAAAGCCTCAGGACGCTCTGTAGATGTACGGATACAAACAGCAGGGAATGGATGACCAACAGAAGTGAAGAAGCTACTTTCCTCGGGAAGTGTACCTGAGTCAGAAACTACTGCAAAGGCATTCATCTGCAAACAGTTGTAGTCATGGAATCCAAGTGGCTCGTGCTGAATCACGCGCTTGTCCAACTTGAAACCTGAAGCCTCCAAACGCTTTCTTGAACGAGGATGACAGCTATACAAAATAGGCATATCATACTTCTCTGCCATCTTATTGATAGCATTGAACAGCGAAAGGAAGTTCTTTTCTGTATCAATGTTCTCTTCTCTATGCGCAGAGAGCAAGATGTACTTGCCTTTCTCCAAGCCCAAACGCTTATGAATATCGCTGGCCTCAATCTCAGCCAGATTGTTATGCAGCACTTCTGCCATAGGGCTACCAGTAACGTATGTACGTTCCTTGGGCAGACCGGTGTCTGCAAGATAGCGACGGGCGTGCTCTGAATATGCCATGTTCACATCACTAATGATGTCCACAATGCGGCGGTTCGTTTCCTCTGGCAGACACTCATCCTTACACCTATTGCCAGCCTCCATGTGGAAGATGGGAATATGCAGACGCTTTGCACCAATCACTGACAAGCAGCTATTGGTATCGCCCAATACCAGAACTGCATCTGGCTTCACCTCTACCATCAGCTGGTAGCTCTTGGCAATGATGTTGCCCATCGTCTCGCCTAGGTCGTTACCAACTGCCTCCATATATACATCGGGATCAGCCAGTTTGAGGTCTTTGAAAAAGACGCCATTCAAATTATAGTCATAGTTCTGACCAGTATGTGCCAGCAACGTATCGAAATACTGTCTGCACTTATTAATTACCGCAGCAAGACGAATGATTTCTGGTCTTGTACCTACTATGATGAGAAGTTTCAACTTCCCATTATCTTTAAATTGTGCCATAATTCTATTATTTTAATTCCGAAAACTCATTTTACATCGAAAAACACGAAAGACTCGAAAACTTTATTTTGAAGTCTGCGATTCAGCGAGAACATTGTCATGCTTGCATGAACATTGTCGAGCGCAAGCAGACTCGACAGCAGGTCAACACGAATCTCACTAATCTATACGGATCTATTTTTCTGTCTAGAATTTGAGAATTAGAGATTTTTTTTGAGGACAATCCTTCAGCAAGGATTGCTTTGCTCGCGAGCAAAGGTTGAGATTTCTTGAAAGCATCTTGAAAACAAGTTTTCAGAAGTGCTTTAAAACAAATATCAACTTATCATCAAAAATCATTCGTCTGATTCGGTAGATTCGTGTTCGTTTATTTAGGGTCTTTAGATGTTTAAGAAATTCTTTAATTCTCTAATTCTTGACCTTTATTTAACTGGATCAAAAAACGTGTCTGGACGCGAAGGGTCAAACACTTCATTGCAGTACATAACAGTCACCAAATCCTCTGTATCAGAAAGATTGATGATATTATGTGTATAGCCTGGGAGCATGTGAACGGCTTGTATCTTGTCACCACTTACCTCCCACTCTAACACTTTTCCTTCGGGATCATTCAGGTTGCGCTGCTGAATGAGTCCGTGGCCTTTCACCACAATAAACTGCTCAAACTTCGTATTGTGCCAGTGCTGACCTTTCGTAATTCCGGGCTTGCTGATATTAATACTTACCTGACCTGCATTCAGCGTATGCACCAGTTCCGTGAAGCTTCCACGTTCATCCACATTCATTTTCAGGTCAAAAGCGGTCTTCTCGTAAGGCAGATAACTGAGGTAAGTGCTGTAAAGTTTCTTGGCAAAGCTGCCTGCGGGAATCTCTGGAATCATCAAGGTCTTGGGCTGTTCGGTGAAGCTCTTCAGCAGCTCTACGATTTCACCAAGTGTTACCTTGTGGGTGATTGGGCAATAGCGATACTTTCCAAGAGGGCCAGGAATAACTTCCAAACCTTCAAACTCGCAACGATGACCTTTACCCTGCAAGATAGCAATCATCTCATCAACCAAGTCATCAATGTAGAGCAGTTCCAACTCTACAGATGGATCATTGACTGTATATGGTAAGTCATTAGCAAAGGCATTGCAGAAGGTAGCAACCGCAGAGTTGTAATTTGGTCTGCACCACTTACCAAAGAGATTCGGGAAGCGGTACACATGTACCTCTGCACCTGTCTCTTTGCCGTACTGCAAGAACAAATCTTCACCAGCTTTCTTGCTACGGCCATACTCACTATTGCCGAAACGACCAGTCAATGAAGCTTGCTGGCTTGAAGAAAGCATCACAGGACAAGTGTTCTTATGTTTCTTCAGAGTATCAAGCAAAGTTGATGCAAAACCAAAGTTGCCTTGCATAAACTCTTCCTGATTTTGTGGGCGGTTTACACCAGCCAAATTAAATACAAATCCTGCATCCTTGCAGAAGGTATCCAGCAAAGCAGGATCTGTATCTATATCATATTCATATATTTCTTCAATGGCAAGGTCAGGAAATCTCCTGTCCT
>Ga0247610_10003800_pt1 | contig 16344 bp, 15 predicted proteins | sample 174DNAGHGhighgp2_FD_193483 | JGI IMG/M metagenome (GOLD analysis project Ga0247610, IMG submission 193483) | Sheep rumen microbial communities from Palmerston North, Manawatu-Wanganui, New Zealand - 1742 DNA GHGhigh gp2 | ecosystem: Host-associated > Mammals > Digestive system > Stomach > Rumen... | reverse complement strand
ATTAAGTATTGAAATTATGCTAGATGGTATAAGAGGAACTATTAGAAAACATAAAAATAAATATTTAAAAACTATTACTGAATAATTATAAAAAAGCTCGTTTTTTCTAGCATTTAGCCATCTAACGAGCTTTTTTAAATAGAAAGGAGACCACGATGGATAATAAAAAAATAGCTGTTAGAGAATTAGCATATTTTATGTGCCAAAGTGGTTCTCTAACTAAAGAATTCTTTTCAAATTCAGATATGCTAAGAGGCCAAAGAGCCCATGATTATTTACAAGATAAATATAATGAAGAATCTAAAAAGGAAGTATATATAAAACAAGATATTAATTATTTAGGCTCTAATTATATTCTTCATGGATTTATTGATGGGTTATTAAATATTAATAACGAATTAATTTTAGAAGAAATTAAATCAACAACTAAAGAATTAGATGAAATAGATATTGATTATCATAAGGAGCATATGGCTCAATTAAAAATATATGGATATTTATATGCTTTACAAAATAATTTAGATGTTATTCATTTAAGATTAACATATATATCTGTTGTTGATTATGAAACTAAATCATTTGATTCTTATGAAAAAATAGAAGATTTAGAAGAATTTTCTTTAAATACATTAGAAGAATACATTAAATTTATTAATTTATTAGATGAAGCAAAAGAAAATAAAAATAAATCAATTGATGAAATAAAATTTCCTTTTAAAGAAATGAGACAAGGGCAAAAGGATTTAATGAAAGCCTGTTATAAAGCCGCAAATGATAATGAAATATTATATGTCATTGCCCCAACAGGAATAGGTAAAACAATCGCTACAATGTTTTCAACCTTAAAAGCATTAAAGCCAAATGAAAAATTATTTTATTTAACAGCTAAAGGATCAGGTAAAAATGCTCCTATGAATGCTATTAAATTATTATCAAAGGATGGTTTAAAAATTAAATCAATTGATATTACAGCCAAACAAAAAATATGCAATTTGAAATCTAAAAATTGTAATCCAGAAGAATGTCCTTTCGCTAAAGGATATTTTGATAGATTAAGAATCGCAACTATGGATGCTATAAAAAATTATGATATTTATGATAGAAAGGTCTTAACAGAAATATCAAACAAGCATAATATTTGTGCTTTTGAATTTTCACTATATTTATCATATTATTGTGATATTGTTATAGCTGATTTTAATTATATATTTGACCCTGTTGCACGTCTTACAACTTATGATGATGATTCATATAATATTAGAGTTTTAGTTGATGAGGCTCATAATTTAATATCTCGTTCAAAAGAAATGTATTCAGCTTTAATTGAAGAAGAAGATATTAAAGGAATAAGAAGAGCTTTAACAGGCTTAAAACCATCAATTAGAAGTGATTGTAATCAAGCATTAGAAATAATAAATAAATATAGAGATAATATAACAGATGGTGCAATATATGTTGATCCTAAGCCTAATTTAGAATTAGATGTTTCAATAAGAAGAATAATAAATAAAATAGATGATATTTTAGAAAAAAATAAAAAATTAAAAAATAAAGATGAAGTAATGGATTATTATTTAAAATTATTAGCATTTAATTCTACATCTGAAATTTTTTCAGATGCTCATAGACATTTAGCTAAAATAGAAAATGATAATGTAATAATAGAATATTTTTGCCTAGATGCTTCAAGCTTTTTACTTGAAACAATTAAAAAATATGTAAAATCAATTGTTTTCTTTTCAGCTACTTTATATCCTATAGAATATCATGCTAATTTATTAACAAAAGGTGAAGGTAAATATTTAGAATTAAAATCACCTTTTAATCCTAATAATTTAGATTTAATTATAAATAATTCAATTTCAACAAAATATAAGGATAGAGCTCAATCAATTGATTCAATTGTTGAAGCAATAGAAATTTTAACAAAAACAAAAAAAGGAAATCATATTGTCTTTTTCCCATCATATCAATATTTACAAATGGTATTAGATTCATTAGATGATATAGATTCAGAAATAATTGTTCAAAAATCAAATTTAACAGATGATGAAAAAGATGAAATTATTAATAAATTTAATGATTTTTCAACAAATAAATTAGGTTTATTTGTTATGGGAGGAGCTTTTTCAGAAGGTATTGATTTAATAGGAGATAGCTTATCTGGAGTTATTATTGTTGGTGTAGGATTACCTATGATATGTGATGAAAATAATATATTAAAGGATTATTTTGAAGAAATGTATAATGAAGGATTTGATTATGCATATACATATCCTGGTTTTACAAAAGTAATTCAAGCAGTAGGAAGATTAATAAGAACAGAAACGGATAAAGGTGTTGCAATATTAATCGATACAAGATTTACATATTCAAAATATTTAAATTTAATGCCACCTCATTGGAATAATAAAAAAATAATAAATAATTCATATCAATTAAAAAAAGAATTAGAAGATTTTTATAATAAAAATTAAAGTAGCACAAACGCAACCAACTGTGTCTTGATATTGAATAATAATCATATTAGTATTTAGTTGAGGTGAGTTTTAAAATGAATAATTTTAGTGAAAAAATAAAAAAATTTAGAGAAGAAAATAATTTAACACAACAAGATTTTGCTGATAAGGTTCATGTTTCAAGGCAAGCTGTATCAAAATGGGAAAATGGTAATTCATATCCTAATTATGAAATATTAAAAGATATAGCAGATATTTTAAATACAACTGTTGATGAATTGCTATCAAAAGAAGAAATTGTTAAGGAAACAATTAATGTTAAGCATAAAAATAAAAGGAATTTAATATTAATTATTTCAATTGCTTTTATAGCTATATTATCTATAATAATAGGTATTATTTCATTAACAAATTCAACTAAAAAAGTCCAAGATGTTGTAATTGAAGAAAAAGAAGAAATTACTAAAAAATATTTAGGAGTAATTTTAAAATCAGATGATTTTTATGATATTAAAGATCCAACTGTAGAAGAATTTAATAATGATATTTACCCAGGAATATATTTAGAACAAACAGGAAATATGTTTGCGTTAATAAATAATCGAAGCTCTAGCAGACATTCATATGAAACAATATATGATAATAAAACATTATATGAAAATGAATTTACATTTAAAAATAATGGTAATTTATTATCAACATATTATGTATATTTAGATTTAAATACAAATGAAATTTTATTTGAAAGAACAGAACAAATGGCAATTAGACTTCAAACAGCCTTATCTGAACATTCATTTAAAATTTCAAATATATTTCAAGATTATGAATATGAATATAAATTAACTATTAAAACAGCAAAAAGTTCTACTCAAACAAAAATAATTGAATATGATGATCAATTTAAAAAAATAAAAGAAACAATAATTGATTATGATAATATTATAGATAGATATATTGTTTCAAAAGAATGTTTATATGTAATTGTAGAAGATTATTTTGAAGAATCATCAGATAAAAGAATAGTATGGAAAGAGGATATGCCTAAAATAATTCTTCTTTATTATACAAATGATTCAATATATTCAAATGTTATATCAATTAATAAATAACAATATAAATAGCATTTTAGTTGACAAATGTAAACTAAAATGCTATTTTTTAATTGGTGATGATAAAATGATAATTAAGAATATGCAAGATTTAACAAATCTTAATTGGACAAAAACAAGACAGTCATCAGGTACTGCAGGTTCATATTTAAAAAGTTATTCATTTGAAAATGGTAAAAAAATATATTATAAATTATCGTTTTTCGACGATTCTTTTGGTATTTTTGGTTATGAATCATTTAATGAAATTATCGCATCTAATATTTTATCACAATTAAATTATAATCATTTAGAATATAATTTATTATATGGAAAAATAAAAATTAAAGAAAATTTTTATAAAACATATTTAAACTATTCATATGATTTTAAAAAAGAAAATGAAACTAAAATTAGTTTTGAAAATTTTTATTCGTTGAATAAATTAGAAAAAGAAAATGTTATATATTTTTCAAAAAGATTTGGCTTTATTGAAGATATTTATCATATTTTAATAATAGATTATATAATTATGAATCGTGATCGTCATGGAGCAAATATAGAGGTTTTATTTAATAATAAAACAAAACAATATCATATTGCCCCAATATTTGATAATGGTTTATCTTTATTATCTCCAAATTATAAATATGAAGATATTGTTAATTATGATATTTTTAAAAATAGAAAAGTAAATTCATTTATTGGCACAAATTCATTAGAGGATAATATTTTATTAGTGCCAAAAGATATGTTAAAAAAAATAAAAATAGATTTAGATTTAATCTTTAAAGATTTAATAGACATTTTAGATAATAATTATTTAATTAAAGCAAAAGAAATAATTAAAAGAAGGTTAGACGAAATTGAAAATTTATGCAATAAGAAATAAGAAAAATATATATGGATATTTTTTTGTTGATTTAGAAAATGATTATTGTTATATTGAATTAAATGAAGGTTTGGATGATTATCCAGTTTTTTTTGATATTTTTATAAATAAGAAAAAATATATTATTGAATCTTATTGGACTAAAAAATGGATAGAAGAGCGTGTAATACCAGCTGAAAGACAAAACATTAATGACATATTAAAAGATAATGGATTTAAATATTATAATGAGATATTAATGATTTTAGCTTCAAAAGCTCATTCATCGATGGATGATAATTATTTAGAAGAAATTAAATATAATGAAATTTCTGATTTTGTTAAAGAAAGAAGAAAACATTTAATTAAAGATTTTATATATTTAAAAGAAAAAAATAAAATTATTGTATTTTTTGAAGATGGTATTTCAAAAATGATTGATTTAAAAACAAAAAATAATAAACCATTTATTAATTCATTTGGAAGTGAATTAATATCTACATCATATGAATTTTATTCTTATGATGAGATTTATAAAAATGGTGAAGAAACACCACTGTTATATGATGATTTATTAAATTATATAAATGATAATATTTTATCAACAAATGATATAAAAAAAGAATATGATTATTCTAGACAATATGTAAATAAATTAAAACAAGAAAAAAAGATTTATGAATTACATGATAATTTATTCATTTATAATGATATAAAAACATATAAGAATAAGTAAAAAAATAGTTGGGATTTCCCAACTATTTTTCAATATTTTTGATTATTGCTTCTTTTAATTCATTTAAATCAAATTTTCTTTGATGATCAACAAAATCAATTTTTAAATCATCATCTTCATATCTTGGAATAATATGAACATGGAAATGCATAATTGTTTGTCCTGCAGCTTCTCCACAATTATTTAAAATATTAACACCTTTAGCATTAAATGTTTTAACAATTGCTTTAGCTAATTCTTTAGCTGTAGCCATAACCTTTAAATAATCATAATCATCAATTTCTAATAAATTATCAAAATGCTTTTTTGATAATACTAAAGTATGACCTTTAGTTGCTTGAGATAAATCTAGGATTGCTAAAACATCTTCATCTTCATAAATCTTTGCAGAAGGTATATCTCCATTTATAATTTTACAAAAAACATCGCTCATATTTAACACGCTCCTTATAAATTAATTATACCAAAAGCCTAATTTTTTATAAATAATGAAAATAAAAAAATATTTTTCATACAAAACATATTGACATAGTAGGATTAAAGTGTATAATGTAAACAAATACTTCATGAGGGAGGAAAAATCATGACAAGAAATTATAATTTAAATTCTAATATGATGATGTATATCATGCAAATGCGTCGCATGTATTTTTGTCGTGATAAAATTGTCCATCCTAAATCATAATATTTTAAAATATTGAATTAAAATATGAATTGAAACTAGGAGGGAAGCCTCCTATTTTTTATGATTTTGAAGTATCAAAGGTGTTTGTTTTATGATTGGTGATTGTTGTTAGTTATTTATATTAATTAATTAATGTTTTTTTGGAGGTATAAAAAATGGAGATTGAAACACGATGTTTACACGCAGATAATATTAAAGATGAATGGGGCAGTATTAATATGCCTATTTGCCAGAGTGCAACATTTGTTCATCATGGAATAGAAGGTAATGATTTATATAGCTATTCAAGATTATCAAATCCGACAAGATGTCATTTAGAAAATACAGTAAAAGCTTTAGAATATGGAGAAGTATGTGTTGCTTTTTCATCAGGCATGGCAGCTATAACAGCTGTATCTAAATTATTTAAAAGAGGAGACCATATTATCGCAACAGATGATTTATATGGTGGTGCTTTAAGATTATTTAGAAATTTTAGTCAGGATGATGGAATTGAATTTGATTTTATTGATACATCAGATATTGATTTAATAAAAAATAAAATCAATAAGAATACAAAAGCTATTTATATAGAAACACCTTCAAATCCTTTAATGCAAATTTCTGATATAAAAGAAATTGTAAATATCGCAAAAGAATATAATTTAAAAACAATTGTAGATAATACATTTTTAACTCCATATTACCAAAATCCTATATTATTAGGTGCTGATATAGTTATCCACAGTGGTACTAAATATTTAGGTGGACATAATGATGCTTTAGCTGGATTTGTTGTAACTAAAACAAAAGAATTAGGTGAAAAAATAATATATATTTCTAAAACTATTGGAGCTAATTTATCACCTTTTGATTCTTTTTTAATTGAAAGAGGTATTAAAACTTTAGCAATTAGAATGGATAGGATTAATGAAAATGCAATTAAAATTGCTAAATGGCTAACTTCTTTGAAGGAAATAAAAAAAGTTTATTATGTTGGTTTAAAAGAACATAAAGGATATGAAATTAATAAAAATCAATCTAGAGGCTTTGGTGGAATGATTTCTATTGAATTAGAAACAGAAGAATTAGCTTTAAAAATATTAAAAAACATTAAAATATTTCAATATGCTGAATCCTTAGGTGGTGTTGATTCTTTAATAACTTATCCAATGAGACAAACCCATGCAGATGTACCTGAAGAAGAAAGAAATAGAAGAGGAATAAATAATAAATTTTTAAGAATATCTGTAGGTATTGAAAATGTTAATGATTTAATTAATGATTTAAAGGAGGCAATATATGCCTAATTATAATTTTGATGAAATTGTTGATAGAAAAAATACATATAGTTTGAAATGGGATTTTGCAAAGGAAAGAGGTAAGAAAGAAAATATTTTACCTTTTTGGGTTGCAGATATGGATTTTAAATTACCAAATGAAATAATTAATCCTTTAATTGATAAAATTAAAGAAGGAGTTTTTGGTTATAGTGATCCAAAAGATGATTATTTTGAGGCAATAAAGAATTGGTATTTAAAGCATTATAATGTAAATATTGATAAAGCATCTATTATTATTAATTCAAGTGTTGTTTTTTCAATTTGTACATTAATTAAAATATTAATAAAAGAATCTGATGCTATTTTAATTAATGAACCAGTTTATTATCCTTTTAAATCATCAATTGTTGATAATAATAGAAAAGCTATTTCAAGTAATTTAAAATTTAATGGAAATAGATATGAAATAGATTATGTTGATTTTGAAAATAAAATAAGAAAATATAATATTAAGTTATATATTTTATGTAATCCTCATAATCCAGTTGGAAGAGTTTGGGATAAAGATGAATTAGAAAAAATAATATCTATTTGCAATAAATATAATGTATTTATTATTTCAGATGAAATTCATGCTGATTTTTGTTATCAAAAGGCATTTTATTCAATTGCGAATTTTAAAACAAATTATGCAATTGTATCAGCTTTCACTAAAACATTTAATATACCAGGTTTAAAAATTGCTCATACTATAATTCCTAATAAATTAATATATAAAGAATATAAAAAAGAATTAGATAGAATTGGTTATTCTCAACAATCAATTTTAGGTCTTGTTGCTACAAAATCAGCAATATTACATGGTGATAATTGGTTAAATGAATTAAAAAAATATTTATGGGATAATATTATTTTCATTGAAGATTATTTAAAAAAATATTTACCTAAAATTAAATTTGTTAAACCAGAAGGTACATATTTAATTTGGTTAGATTTTAATGAATATAATTTAAGTCATAAAGAATTAAATTTATTAATTGATAAAGCGAATTTATGGCTTGATGATGGTGTAATTTTTGGTAAATCAGGTAAAGGATATCAAAGAATAAATATCGCAACTCAAAAGAAAAATATTGTAATATTGTTAAATAATTTATATGAAGTTTTTAAAGATTTAAAATAATATGGAAAAATATCAAGAAATAGAAAGAACAATTATAAAAAATTATAGAGGAAGACTTTGGGCTCCTTTTATTAAAGCTATAAAAGAATATGAATTAATAAAACCAAATGATAAAATTTGTGTTTGTATTTCTGGTGGAAAAGATTCAATGTTAATGGCTAAATTATTTCAAGAATTAAAAAGACATTCTGATTTTGAATTTGAAATAAAATATTTAGTTATGAATCCTGGATATAATGAAAATAATTTAAATTATATTAAATATAATCTAAAATTATTAAATATTCCTGCAGAAATTGTTGATACAAATATTTTTGAAATTGCTAATTCACAAGATAAATCCCCTTGTTATTTATGCGCCAAAATGAGAAGAGGTGCTTTATATAAAATTGCTAAAAATTTAGGCTGTAATAAAATAGCATTAGGCCATCATTATGATGATGTTATTGAAACAACATTAATGAATATGCTAAATGCTGGTTCATTTCAAACAATGCTACCTAAATTACATAGTGATAATAATGAAGGAATGGAATTAATAAGACCATTATATTTAATTAGAGAAAAAGATATTAAAGCATGGGCAAAATATAATGAATTAAGATTTATTATGTGTGCTTGTAGATTTACAGAATCTTTTTCTGTTGATTCAGAAATTAACACATCTAAAAGATTAACAACAAAGCATTTAATTCAAGAATTAAAGAAAAATTATAATGAAAATGTTGAAAAAAATATTTTCAAAGCTACATCTAATGTTAATATGAATATGATTATAGGATATAAAAAAGATGGAGAAAAACATTCATTTTTAGATGATTATGATGAATGAATAATTTAAATTAGAAATTTTAATAAAATTCGAATGAGGAGATTATATTAAATCTCCTTTTATTTTAAAAAATACTTTAAGAAATAAATTATTAAATATATAATATATTTAAATATTACTATTAAAGGTGAAAGAAATGGAAGATAATAAAATTGCAGTTTTAATTGATGGTGAAAATATTAGTCAAAATGATATTGATTATATTTTTACTGAAATAAAAAAAGATGGACAAATATTAATTTCAAGATTATATTCTGGTGTTGATAGATTAGCTAAATGGAAAGAAGCTTGTAATGAATATTCTATTAAAATAATGACTCAAAATAATTTTGTTTCAGGTAAGAATACAACTGATTCAAGTTTAATAATAGATGCGATGGATATTTTATATACTAAAAAGATAGATACTTTTTATATTTTATCTTCAGATAGTGATTTTACAGGCATTATTATGCGTTTAAAAGAAGAAAATAAAAGAGTTATTGGCGTTGGTGAAAAGAAGACTCCAAAGCCAATTGTTAATGCTTGTAATAAATTTATTTTTATTGAAAATTTAAGACCACAAAAGGAAGAAAAGAAAATAATTGAAAAGCCAAAAGAAAAATCTGTAACTAATTTAAATGATATTATTAAAGAAATATTTGAATTATTAAATGAAGGTAAAATTCAAGTATCAAGAGTAAAAGAAAAAATTATTAATTTACATCCTGAATTTGATTTAAGAAATTATAAAAAAAATATGAAATTTTCTAAATTTTTAGAAACAATACCTAATGTTGAAATAACATTAGATAATGATGGTACAACTTTATTTGCTTCATTAAAAGAAATAAATAATAATGAAATTATTGATGCTGAAGCACCTGTAGAAGATAAAGAAGAAAAGAAAAATAAATCAAAAGAAAAACAAATAAAAAAAGAAAAGAAAAAAATTAAAGATGAAAATATAATTATTCCATCTTTAGATGAAATAAGAAATTTTATAACAAATTTAATTAATAAATCATCTGAAAATAAAATTAATTTGGGTCAATTATATGCAACAATAAAAAAAGAATATCCAAGCTTTTTATTAAAAAATTATAAAGTTAAAAGCATTCGTAAATTTATTGGATTATATGATAATTATTTTAAATATGATAATGATGATATGCCTAATTTCTTATTATTAAATGATGATTTAGATGATTATGATGATTTAGATGATGATTTACCATTTTAGGAGAATGTATGATAGATTTAAAAAAAGAATTAAATGAAAAATTTTATAATGATATTATCAAATGTGATTTTTTAAATGATTTAAAAGAAATGATTGATGAAGAAGAATTAATTAATATTGATTTAGAAGATATTAAAATGATATCTAATTCTTTATTAATTGGTGTTATTTCTAAAGAATCTAATGATTATGATGAAGAATTTGAAATTAAAAAAATAAATGAAGATATTCCAACTGATTGTATAATAAATCTTATTACAGATAAAGAAATTACATTATCTAATGTAGATAATATTATTAAAAAAATAAAAAATATTTATCCTAATATTGGTATAATTTATGGAGTAAAAATTAAAGAAAATTTAAATTATAAATATAAAATAGAAGCTATATTTACTAAAGGTGAAATTAAAAATAATGAACCAATTGAAAAAGAATCAAACGATAAAGAATTAATTATTAATACATTTGATTATGAAAACGAAAAAGATTTAATGTATGATGTTTCTTTATATTTAATTCATGAAAATCAAGCATCTATTAATTTAATTCAACAAAAATTTAATATTGGTTTTAATAAAGCTTTATTGTTATTAAATAAATTAGAAGAATTAGGAATTGTAAATAAAAAAATAGGAACAAATCCTAGATCAATATTAATTAATGATTCAGATAAAATAAAGGAATTAATATATAAATAGATATGGAAAAGGTAATATTAATAACTGGTGCTTCATCTGGTTTTGGTTATGAAGCAGCTAAAATGTTAAAAGAAAAAGGTCATATTGTTTATGGTGTGGCAAGAAGAATTGATAAATTAAAAGAATTAGAATCATTTGGAATTAAAACATATCAGCTTGATATTACAGATTATGTAGAATCAGAAAGGATTATTAAAGATATAATTGAAAAAGAAAAAAGAATTGATATTTTAATTAATAATGCTGGTTATGGTGAATTAGGTCCTATTGAAATGGTTTCAATGGAAGATGCTAAATACCAAATGGAAGTAAATGTTTTTTCTTTAGCTAATATGTGTAAATTAGTTATTCCATATATGAGAGAAAATAAATGTGGAAGAATTATTAATATATCATCTGTTGCTGGAAGAATAACAACTTATTTTGGTGGATGGTATAATATTTCTAAATATTCTGTTGAAGCATTAACTGATTCTTTAAGATTAGATTTAAAAAGATTTAATATAGATGTAACAATGATTGAACCAGGTCCTTTTAAAACTAATTGGGGAATTATTGCATCTAATAAATTATTAAATTCTACTAAAGGTTCTATTTATGAACAAGATGGTAAAGAGGTTGCTAATTTTTATCATTATGCCTATTCTCATAAAAGCTTTTTTGTACAAGATGGAATAAAAGTCAGTAAAAAGATTTATAAGGTTGCTTTAAAAAAGCATGTCAAAGCTAGATATTTAGTTGGTAGATTTACTAAATTTATGGTATTTTTTGCTAAAATAATGCCAACTAAATTTATAGATAAAATATTATTAAAAACAAAAAGAAAAAAATTAGATTAATATTAATGGGAAGTTTGCTTAAAAACAAATAAAAGAAGGTGAGGTTATTATGTTTAAAAATCATAAATTATTTTGGATTTTTTATCCATTAATCTTTTTAATTATTTTATTTTTATTAATCTTTTATATGGATTTAGCTAATGGTCCATTATATTTATTTATAATTATTTTATGTTCATATTTAGGAATTGGAATAATAAGAATATTATTATTAAATAATAAATTTATTTTTAAATTTTTAACATGGGTTTTGATGGTTATTTTATGGATTGGAGTAATTAATTTATTCAAGCCCTCATATAAAGAAAAAAGTATAGCTTTTTATAATAATCCTGAAAAAACAGAAATATTAAATACTAATAATGGTAAAATTCAAGGATTATATAATGAAGATAAATCTGTAATGATGTTTGCTGGTATTCCTTATGCAAAAGCTCCTGTTGGTGAATTAAGATGGAAAGAGCCTCAAGATGTTGATAATTGGACTGATGTTAAAGAATGTTTTAATTTTAAAGCAAAGTCAATGCAGCAAAATGATAATCAAATAATGAATTCACTTGTTGATATATATGCTCAAAAAGCATGGCATCCAGATTTTAGTACAAAATATTTAGAAAATATAAGTGAAGATTCTCTATATTTAAATGTATGGAAGCCTAAAACAGGTACTAATTTACCTATTTTAATTTATATTCATGGTGGTTCTTTAAATAGTGGCTCATCAAGTCATGATGATATTAATGGTGAAGAAATGGCTAAAAAAGGTGTTATTATGGTAACAATCGCTTATAGATTAGGTGTTTTTGGTTATTTTGCTCACCAAGATTTAATTAATGAATCTCCTAATAATACAACAGGAAATTATGGTTTATTAGATCAAATTAAAGCAATTAAATGGGTTCATGATAACGCAGCTAATTTTGGTGGAGATGAAAATAATATAACTGTTGCGGGAGAAAGTGCTGGTTCTTCATCTGTTTCAGCAATATGTTCATCACCTTTAGCTAAAGGATTATTTAAAAGGGCAATTGGTGAATCAAGCTCATTAGTTTTAAAAAATCCACCTCATACATTTAGAACATTAGATAAAGCTTTAAATGTTGGTAAAGATATAATGAATGAATTTAATGCTAAAACAATAGCTGATTTAAGAAAAATTCCTGCAGAAAAATTAGTTAATACAAAATTTACTAATAATGAAATGACATTAGATGGTTATGCTTTAACAAAAACACCATATGAAGTATATAAAGCTAAAGAAAATAATGAAGAAGCATTATTAAATGGTTATAATTTAAAAGAAGCTGACCCATTTGTTATTCCTCAATATTTATTTTCTTCAACAAATAAAAATAATATAGAAGAAAGATTAGCTAAAGTATTTGGAAATGAAATAACTAAAAAAATTGTAAATTTATATAAAGATGAAATAGAAGAGGATGCTTTTAAAGCATTTAATGAAATTATATCTGTATATTGGTTTATTTATCCTCATCATTCTTGGTCTAAATTAGCACTTGAAGCAGGAGATAATGTTTATAGATATCAATTTACAAAAGAAAATGGATATTATGGAACATATCATTCAGGTGAAATAATTTATGCTTATGGTAATGTTAAAAAATCAAAATATAGCTATAGATATAATGAAGAAGATAAGAATTTATCAGAAAAAATGTTAAATTATTGGGCAAATTTTGCTAAAACAGGTAATCCTAATGGTTCTAATTTAACAAATTGGAATTTATGGAAAAACGATGGTAGTGTTTTTGAATTAGGTGTTAATGTAGGTCATATAAATGATAAATATTTAAAATTATATGATATTATAGATGAATTTATGGGATTATAAATTTAAGATTGGGATGATGTTATGAAATATAAAAATATAATAAAAGAACATGATAAAGAAAAATTAAGAAAATTATTATTTAAATATATTGATATATCTAATTTTGATTCTTTTTTATATTTTTTAAAAAATAATAATGAAGAATTATATAAATTCTTTTCAATTATTAATGATAATTTAATTGATTTGTATATTGATAAAGAACCATTAATTTTTGATATTTCAGAAGATGATATTATTAATGTAACTGGTGAAACTGGTTCTGGTAAATCTACATATGTAAAAGAACATTTTAATAATGATAATTATGAAATAGTTGAAACAGATCAATTATTTAATGAAAAGAAAAATGATAATCCATTTTTAATAAAAATAAGAAAAGAAATATTTAAAAAATATTATGATGAACATTATCCTGGTGGTTATAATTTAAAAATAAATTTTAATCATTTTAATGAATGTTTAAAAATAATATTAAAAAATAAAAATGAAAAAACATTAGTTATTGATTCAGGCCAATATAGGCATTTAAAAAATTATGATTTATTAAAAGGAAAATTAATCATAATTAGAACATCTGTAACTGAATCAATTAATAGAGCTTGTATTAGATTTTTGAAAAATCATAAAAATCCCAAAGAAGAAGATATTGAATTACATAAAATAAAAAAATATACAGCTTATGAATTATATAAAAAATTTAATACATTAATAATAAAATCATTTATTTTATATAAATTTTAAAGGAGAAAAAAATGTATAAAGTATATTGTTATAATAAATGTTCAACATGTCAAAAGGCATTAAAATTTTTAAATGAAAATAATATTCAATATGAATTAATTGATATTAAAGAAAATAATCCTAATATTGAAATCTTAAAAGAAATTCATAATAAATCTAATAAAGAATTAAAAAAATTATTTAATACATCTGGTCTTTTATATAAAGAATATGAATTAAGTAAGAAAATACCTAATATGACTGAAGATGAAATGTATGAATTATTATCATCTAATGGAATGTTAGTAAAAAGACCTATATTAATATCAGATGATTTTTCTTTAATTGGTTTTAAAGAAGATGAATGGAAAAAATTAAAATAAATATTTAATATAAAAATCCTGAAAAATTGTTATCTTTTTTCAGGATTATTTTAATTATTATTAAAATATGATAGAATTAAATAAGATAATGACATTTTTATTGGGACTTATATTATGGAAAATTTAATTAAAATAATTATATTTGATGTTAATAAATTAAAGGATGATTTTTTAAATATATCTTATATAAATGAAGAAGATAAATTAAATGCTTTAAAATATAAAAAAATAATTGATCAAAAACAGCATATTATATCTTCTTATTTAAAAAGAAAATATGTAAAAGATTATTATTTAGATGAATATAAAAAGCCTAAATCTAATAAATTATTTTTTAATATAAGTCACAGTGAAAATTTAGTTGGAATAGCTTTGGGTGATATTGATTTAGGATTAGATATAGAATTTAAAAATAAAGAAAGAAAAGATAAATTAATTAATTATATATGCAGTGATGAAGAAATTAATTTTATTAAAGAAGAATCTGATTTTTATAAAATATGGACATCTAAGGAAAGCTTATTAAAATGTTTAGGGATTGGAATTGTCAATAATATAAAGGAAGTAGAAGCTTTACCTTTAAATGGAATAAAAATATATAGGGATGAATGTTTTTATTCACATTATATAGATTATTTTGATTATAGTATTTCTATTACTATAAAGGGAGATAAAAATTTTAAATTTGAGTTAATTGAGGAAGATGCTTATGGAGAAAAAATACCCACTATCTAAAACAGAAGAAGGAATTTATGTTTCTTGTTTAAAAAAAACTGATGCATATAATGTTGCGAATGTATTAAATTTAGGAAAAGATATTGATATAGAAAAAATAAAGGATGCTATTAAAAAAATATTTGATGCTCATCCTTATTTAAATACGATTTTATATCAAGATGAAGATGGTAAAATTTATAAGAAAATAATAAATGATGAAATTATTATTGATTATAAGGAAGTATCTAAATTAGATATAAAACCATACCATTTTCTCTTATTAAATAAGCATTTATATTATTTATGCATTTATAAATATAATAATGAATATTATTTAGATTTTGATTTTCATCATATTATTTTTGATGGCACATCATTTAAATTATTTTTAGATGAATTAACTTCTTTATATGAAGGTAAAGAAATAAAAAAAGAAACATACAATGCAAATGAATTTGCTTTAGATGAAGAAAAAGCATTAAAAACAGAAGAATATGATAAAGCAAAATCTTATTTTGAAAAAATGATTGTTGATAATGAGGTTGATTCAACAATTGTTTATGATAAAAATGATGGTGAAATTAAATATAAAAATTATAATAAAAAGCTTAATATTAAAGATGATGAAATAAAAAAATTAACTAAAAAATTAAATATTAAAACATCATCATTCCACCTAGCTTCTTTTTCATATTTAATTTCTAAAATGAATATGGATGATAAATCATTATTTTTAACTGTTAATAATGGTAGAACAGATAAAATTAAAAATGATTTCGGTATGTTTG
>Ga0247610_10003799_pt1 | contig 16345 bp, 14 predicted proteins | sample 174DNAGHGhighgp2_FD_193483 | JGI IMG/M metagenome (GOLD analysis project Ga0247610, IMG submission 193483) | Sheep rumen microbial communities from Palmerston North, Manawatu-Wanganui, New Zealand - 1742 DNA GHGhigh gp2 | ecosystem: Host-associated > Mammals > Digestive system > Stomach > Rumen... | reverse complement strand
TGATGGCAAAAGCCTGTATGAGTTTGAAACCAACGCCACATCCACAGAGATGCTCGTATGGATAAGTGTTGTCAAAGCGTTTGGCATTGAGGATAGCCAAGGCTGGAGGCAACTCGTCGCCAGGCACATGATGGTCGCAGATTATGAAGTCGATGCCTTTTTCCTTGGCGTAAGCGACTTCTTCGATAGCCTTGATGCCGCAATCCAACACGATAACAAGACCAACTCCGGTTTCCTGAGCATAGTCCACACCTTTTCGCGAGACTCCATATCCGTCTTCGTTCCGGTCAGGAATATAGTAGTCTATGTTGCTGTAGAACTGCTGGAGGAAGCGGTATACTAAGGCTACGGCAGTGCAACCATCCACATCGTAGTCGCCATAGACGAGGATGCGTTCCTTTCGTCCGAGGGCTTCGTTGAGGCGGTTCACAGCCTTCTGCATATCCTGAAACAGGAAGGGGTCGTGCAGATCTGTAAGCTGAGGACGGAAGAACTTGCGTGCTTCCTGCACACTGCCTATGCCTCGTCCTATCAGGACGCGAGCAAGGACAGGGCTTATCTTCAGCTCCTCTGCCATTTCCCCCGCAAGCTTCAGCTCTGCATCGGAAGGCGGATTATAGTTCCACTCGTAGTTCATCGTGAATAATGACGCTTGGAACTACTTGATGTACTCTGCCAAATCTGTTAGACGCATGTCGCCTTTGCGCAAGAATGTATCGTGCATGGCAAAGGCTGCGGCAAGTTCGTGATGGGTATGACCGCCTCTCTTCTCTGCATATTTCAGGTAGTCCTGCAACATGGGACGATAGTCGGGGTGTGCCACCTTGATGAGTTCCTGTGCTTTCTGCATGTCGCTCTTATGGCGAAGGTCAGCCACACCGTACTCCGTAATGACTGCGTCGATGTAGTGATTCGTGTGATCTATGTGACTGGCGAAGGGCACGATGCTTGAGATGGCACCTCCCTTTGTGGTGGAACCACAGGTGAAGATGGTGAGATAGGCATTTGCAGCGAAGTCGGCCGAACCGCCAATTCCGTTCATCATCTTGGTGCCGCAGATCTTGGTGCTGTTGACGTGACCATACAGATCACACTCTATGGCCGTATTCAAAGCGCAAACTCCGAGTCGGGCTATAACCTCAGGGCAGTTGCTTATCTCGGAAGGACGCAAAACCAACTTGTCTTTGAAGAAGTCGATGTTGTCGTAAATGTCAAGCAGACACTCGTTTGTGACGGTCAAAGAACAAGCTGAAGCGGAGAGGACGCGTCCTTGCTTCATCAGTCCGACTGGTGCATCCTGCAGAACTTCCGTGTAAATGTTGAAGTTGGGCACTTCCGGACATTGTCCGGGAGCACCAAGTACTGCGTTTGCCCCGCTGCCTACTCCACTCTGCAGGTTGAGGAAAGTCTTTGGTATGAGACCCTTCTTGAGGTTGAGCAGAAGGAAGTCGGCCACATTCTGACCAATCTGAGTGGTGATGGGATCCGGGTCTTTGAAGCTGCGAGCCTCGTCAGGAACATTACATTCCACAACGCCTTTGATGCGATCCGCATCCACTTCGACATAAGGTTTGCCTATGCGATCGCTCGCTTTGGTAATCATGATGGGGGTGCGGAAAGGATGGTCCTCTATCTCATAAACGTCGTGAATGCCCTTACTGTTGGGGCTGTGGAATGCGTTGAGCTCCACAATGATGCCTTCTGTGGCGAGACGGCAAACAGTGGGGCTGATGCCTCCTGCTGCTGTGAGGTAGATGCGGGCCTTGTTTCCCACTTTCTCCAGAGCGCAGGCCTCAATGATGGCCCAGTTCACGGGACCGAGATAACCCTGACGAATCTGGGTTGCCATGTTCGAGAGGTTCAGGTCGGAATAGTTCAGGGTGTTGTTGTTGACGTTCTTGCGGAAGTCGGGATTGGTGGTGTAGGGTGCGCGGAAGTCGATCGCCATAGCGTTCGAGAGGTCTCCGTCGCAGCTCTGACCTGTACTGGCACCTGTGAAAATGCTGATTTTGAAAGGTCTGCCTGCTGCATGTTCAGCGACGGCTTTCTTTGCAATCTCTGCTGGTGTACATTTCGCGACGCCTGCTGGTGTGAAACCACTCAGGCCAATTGTTTGTCCATTTTGGACAAGGGCTGCCGCTTCGGCAGCGGTAATTCTATTGAAATCCATGATGTGTAAGTTTATATTTTGCGCACAAAGGTACAAAAAAAAATGGAGAAACACTACCTTTGTAAGCCTTTTTAACACACATCAATGTTTATTTACGTCCGAATAGGCTCGTTTTTATAGAAAGTGCGATAGTTTTCGGCCATCAATTCGCACAAAGTAGTCACTTCGAGCCCCCTTTTTTCTGCCACATTATTATATAATTCGCAGATAGGAAGTCCCTCGTCGGCATCAGTTTCGAGCAACATCCTCTCGATTGGGCAAGCACGCAAACTCTCCTCATTATGTTGGAAGCCAAAGCCAACAAAGAAGCCTGCATCGAGCAGAGAATGCAGTTGCTGAGGCTTGCCTCGAAAGCCGTGAAGCATCCACGACTGCTTGGGTTTCAACTCTTTACGAAGGTGAAGAACCTGATCGAAGGCTTTCACACAATGGATGATGAGGGGTTTCTCCAGCTCCTCGCTCAAGGCAATCTGCTGCATGAAAACTTTCTCCTGTACCTCCATCGAAGGCCCTCGCAATCCGTCAAGCCCACATTCTCCAATCGCAAGCTTGCCAGAAAGGTCTGGAACGGCAAACTTTTCGTCTGCCTTCCAAGGGTGAACGCCCCAAGTGTCGCGACCATCAACGACGGCCACAACATCCTGATCTGCAGGAACTTGGTGGGTATGAAAATCGATATAATTCTTCATCTTCGTTTATACAGGCAGGAGCGTTTGAAATCGTATAGTGCGACGATGGCGATTGTATAGTGTTATGATTGCAATCGTATAGTGTGACGTTTGAGATTTACTAGTGTGACGTTTGCATTTTACTAGTGTGAAGTTTTACAACAACCTTAGCCTCTCTTTTTCCCTCAGCCTAAGTCTCCTGTTCCTATAGGCTTTCAAGGCACAGGATCATACCCGCTTCCACCCCAAGGATGGCATCGGAGCAGGCGCTTCACAGCCAGCCACAATCCCTTGAAAGGGCCGTACTTTTGCAAAGCCTCTACTGCATACTGGCTGCAAGTGGGTGTGAATCTGCACGATGGAGGCGTCAGAGGCGAAATGAACCGCTGATATAAACGGACAAACATGATGAGCAACCAATTCAGCAGTTTAATCGGATTATACCACAGACTCGACGTTTTCATGGATTCTTTGCAATATGGTTTGAACCTTTTGGAACACCTTCTCAGTCGGCAATTCCTCGTTGGAAGTCCAAAGGAAAGCAATATCGAGGCCTCCATTCAAGGGTTGAAGCAGATCCTTTTGCAGGCGATAAGCCTCGCGAATCTGCCTTTTGATGCGATTCCTCTTGACCGCTCTCTTGAAATAACGCTTTGAGACAGAGACCATTATGCGCGTCAACCCAACCTCGTTAGCCATATAAACTGCACGAAGTGGAAAGGCAGAAACCGATTGATGACTGCCGCTGAAAAGCTCCTCCAAAGCCTTTCGACTACAAAGTCGCTCTTCTTTCCTTAGGGTGTGTAAGCCGACATTAGCCATTTGCCTTTCGCAGATGGTCGTCGATGGCTGCCGAAATGCTGGGATATTGAGGAGAGGGAGCTTCGATGTCGAGTCGCAAACCCGCATCACGAACAGCTTTCGCGGTGGAAGGACCAAGGGTGCCAATCACGATATCGCCCTGCTTGAACTTCGGAAAGTTCTTCTTCAACGACTGGACTCCGCTGGGACTGAAGAAGATCAGCATGTCGTAGTCGAACGGCTCGCCCTCCTTGAAGTCGTTACTAACTGTGCGATACATCACAGCATCAGAGTGCTTAACGTTCTTGCTGTCAAGCAGTTCGCCAAACACAGGGTTGTGAACATCACTCAGGGGAATGAAGTAACGCTCGGACTTGTGCTTGACCATGAGGGGAACCAAGTCGTCAATCTTGCCTGTAGTGCCGAAGAAAACCTTGCGCTTGCGATACTGGACGTACTTTTGTATGTACTGAGCCACCGTCTCTGTAATGCAGAAATACTTCATGTTCTCAGGGATGGGAATGCGCATCTCCTTGGCAAGAAGGAAGAAATTGTCAATGGAAAGGCGCGAAGTAAATACGATAGCGGTGTGCTCCAAAATGGAGATTTTCTGTGCACGAAACTCCTTTGGAGTGAGAGGCTCTACCTTGATGAACGGACGGAACACGATCTCCACATTGTATCGCTTGGCTATGTCGTAGTAAGGAGAGTTCGCCGAGGTAGGCTCTGGCTGCGAGATGAGTATCTTCTTAATCATCGTTTGTCGTAATTTTTCTGCTATAATTTTATCCCGTAAAGATAGTCTGCATAGGTCAAAACCTGTCGAATGACAAGCAGGGGTATCAGTTCGAGTGTGCAAAAGTACACAATTAAATGCAAAGTGCCATACAATTTTGGAAAAAATATCTTATATGTCTTAAAAAGTAGCAATATCTTGACCAAAACAATGAGACCAAGCGCCAAAAGAAGCACATTTTCATGAGGAACAGGCAAATACACGACCACCATCGCCAAGACGAGGGAAAGCATCGCCTCCACCACATAAAGGAATGTATACGCACGTTGCATTGTAAAGATTTTTTCCTTCTGGAAGAACACCCAATTCACGAAACTGATCATCATTCTCTTTGCCAGGAAATAGAGTATCCACAACAGGAGAATGGCTCCAAAAAGGAGATAAGGCGTCTCGAAAAACGGATAGTAGGCAACTTCACGCTGGGTGTAAGTGAAAGTCACCATCGTGGCCGTAATCGAGAGCAAGGAAACGGCAATCAGACGAGTTGAATATCTGAGCGGATCATCCACCAAAAGTTCGTTCTCCTTGCCTGGAATGGGGAGGAAAATGTCTCGCAACAACTCCTTGAATCTCTTTTTGAGTCGCAACACCAAACTTGCTGCAAGAAAGAAACAAACCAGCAATAGCAATCCGCTCCACTCGTTATGACGAATGCGAAAGGGCGTCTCTGTCGCCCAAAAGCCGAAAGGTCTGTAGGGAACTTCCGTGTGCAATACACTATCGCCCTTAGCCAGACCTCCGTCATCATAAGGGATCAAGCGCTCGACAATCGTGTCTTGCAACACAGAAGAGTCAGGCAAACAAAGCGTATCGACTTCGTTCATATCTTGGCGAAACGGCGTATACTTGTGTCCCAAAGCGGCGTTTCGAGGACCATCCTCAATGCCTCTTCTGGTGTAGGAGCCACCTTCCAGATGTCAGCATGAACAGGTCGCATGAAGTTTTGGCTAACCGCTTGATTCAGAGTGTTCAGCAACGAATCGTAATAACCGTTTGTGTTGAGCAGAATGATGGGTTTGAGATAGATGCCCAACTGCTTCCAAGTAATCAGCTCCATCATTTCGGCAAAGGTTCCACAACCGCCAGGAAGGAAGATTCCACCATCAGTTATCTCTGCCATCTTTGCTTGACGTTCGTGCATATCGGCAGTCTCGATGATATCCGTCATACTGTTGTGGCACCACCCTTCCTTTATCATAAAGGTAGGGATGACACCTATCGCTTTGCCTCCATTCTCGAGGCATCCGTTCGCACTCTCAGCCATGAGGCCCATATTGCCTGCCCCGTTTACGAGAGTTATGTTTTGTTCTGCCATCAATTGACCAAGCTTTCGTGCATCCTGGAAGTAGCAATCTTCTATCTGGGTGCTGCTTGCACAATAGACGGCTATCTTTTTATCCTTATTCATAGCGTTATAAAGAGAAACATTTCTTTATCTGTTCCACATAATCCAGCTTTTCCCAAGTGAAGAGTTCCACAGTTACCTCTTTCGTGTCGCGATAGAGAGACTCGAAACGCTTCGTAACTATTTGAGGCACACGACCCATGTGACCGTATGCCGCAGTCTCCTCGTAGATGGGATTACGCAGTTTGAGTCGTTGCTCGATGGCATAGGGGGTGAGTGTGAAGATGTCCTTTATCTTCTCTGCTATCTCGCCATCTGTCAGATCAACATGGCTCTTTCCGTAAGTATCGACGTAGATGCTGACGGGTTCTGCCACACCAATTGCATAGCTGAGCTGTACCAACATTTCGTCCGAAACACCTGCCGCCACCATATTCTTAGCGATATGACGAGCCGCATAAGCAGCCGAACGGTCGACTTTCGAAGGGTCTTTTCCGCTGAAAGCACCACCTCCATGAGCACCTTTGCCGCCATAAGTGTCGACTATAATCTTTCGTCCTGTCAATCCTGTATCGCCGTGAGGGCCGCCAATCACAAACTTTCCTGTCGGATTGACGTAGTATTTGATCTTGTCATCAAAGAGGCTTCGTATTCTGTCAGAGCCTATGCCGTCAAGCATTCTGGGGATGAGGATGCCTTTCACGTCGTCAGAAATGCGCTTTTGCATAGCCTCATCTGTGTCGAACTCATCGTGTTGTGTGCTCACAACAATGGTATCGATGCGCTGGGGAATGCCTTCGTCGCTATATTCGATAGTGACCTGGCTCTTCGCATCTGGGCGAAGATAGGTCATGACCTTGCCTTCGCGACGAATCTCGGCTAGCGTTTGCAGGAGACGATGGGCAAGGTCGAGACTGAGAGGCATGTAGTTCTCCGTCTCGTTTGTAGCGTAACCAAACATCATTCCCTGGTCTCCAGCACCTTGCGAAGCACGGTCTGAACGGTCAACACCCCTGTTGATGTCGTCACTTTGCTCGTGTATGGCGGACAAGACTCCACAGCTGTTTCCCTCGAACATATACTCGCTCTTGGTGTAGCCGATACGGTTTATAACCTCTCGGGCAATACGTTGCAGGTCGACGTAGGCTTTCGTCTTGATTTCTCCAGCCAGGACAACTTGACCAGTCGTAACGAGTGTTTCGCAAGCGACCTTCGAGTCGGGATCGAAGGCAAGCAGTTTGTCCAATACTGCATCACTGATTTGATCGGCCACTTTATCAGGATGGCCTTCGGAGACGGACTCCGATGTAAACAGATAACCCATAGTAGAATTAATTCTTTTATATAATTAATAATGTATGGGGAAAGAAGTCGGGCACAAATGCGCGAGGAGACAAGTGTTCATCCTCCTTTTAGCATTTTTTACTGTGGTTGCAAGCAGCCCAAATCTATCCACATTTTGTTTTTTGCGGCTGCAAAGGTACAACAATTAATTCATAATTCATAATTCATAATTCATAATTTTGCGCAATGTGTGAAAAAGTTGTAACTTTGCAGCCAAAACTATGAAATGTGACTTATGAATCATGACTTGGAGATAATGGCGCCAGTAGGTTCGCCCGAATGCCTTGCAGCAGCCATCCGGGCTGGGGCAGATAGCGTGTACTTCGGCATAGAGAATCTGAACATGAGAGCCCATTCTGCAAGCACGTTTACGATTGACGACTTGCATCGTATAGCTGAGGAGACGCGCCGTTTTGGCATTAAAAGTTATCTGACGGTCAACACCATAATCTACGGCGAGGACCTCGAACTGATGCGTCAAATCATAGATGCGGCCCACGAAGCGGGCATTAGTGCGGTCATTGCAAGCGATGTGGCTGTGATGCTTTACTGTAGGGAGGTGGGGCAAGAGGTTCACCTCAGCACCCAACTTAACATCAGTAATGTGGAGGCGCTCCGTTTCTACGCGCAATTTGCAGACGTAGTTGTCTTGGCCCGCGAACTGAATATGGACCAGGTGAAGGCAATCCACCAAGCCATCGAGGCTGAGAACATCTGCGGACCTAGCGGCAAGAAGGTGCGCATCGAGATGTTCTGTCATGGGGCCCTTTGCATGGCTATCAGCGGAAAATGCTACTTGAGTCAGAGCAATTGGGGACGTTCCGCCAATCGGGGTGAATGCATGCAATTGTGCAGAAGGCGCTATACGGTCCAGGATGTGGAAACGGGTACTGAACTCGACATCGAGAATAAGTACATCATGTCGCCAAAAGACTTAAAAACCATCCATTTCATCGATAAAATGATCGACTCGGGTGTTCGTGTCTTCAAGATAGAGGGAAGGGCTCGCGGACCTGAATATGTCGACACAGTTGTGAGGTGTTATCGAGAGGCAATCGATACGCTTTCCGACCCCAATCAAGGGCAAAAAGTCTTCCTCGAAAAGCTGGAAGAATGGGACGAGCGTTTGGCTCGCGTCTTCAATCGCGGCTTTTGGGACGGATACTATTTGGGGAAGACGATTGCGGAATGGAACGACTGTCACGGTTCGAAAGCGACTGAAAAGAAGGTTTATTGCGGAAAAGCGGTCAGATACTATTCCAAGCTGCAAGTTGCGGAATTCAAAATCGAGGCTTGCGAACTGAACGTTGGCGACGAAATCCTCGTCACAGGCCCCACTACGGGAGCTTTGAGGGCCAAAGCAAGCGAGATCCGATACGACCTGAAGCCCGTTCAGACGGCTCAGCAAGGCTGGCACATCAGTATTCCTCTCGAAACGAAAGTCCGCAGGAACGACAAACTTTTCGTCATCAGAACAAGCGTTTGAAACCAGTCCATTAGGGAGCGCTTGAAAATGACTAAGGCGACGATTGCAATCATCTAGTGTGACGATTGCGTTTAACTAGTGTGACGTTTGCAATTTACTAGTGTGATGTTTGCGATTTACTAGTGTGACGTTTGCGATTTACTAGTGTGACGTTTCACAACGACCTTAGCCTCGTTTGCAAACGACTGCAGTTGGAGGAACTCGAACAAACAGAATGAAATCAAAGAAAAGTACATTTTCTTTGCAATCCTCTTCTTTTTTTCGTAACTTTGCATCGTAAAACGAATGCTCTCGCAAAGTATGGCAACGATGAACAAGAACGGGACAAAGAAAAGACACCACCTGATGAGGCTCCTTGCAGGACTGCCTCTCAGCGTCCTGTATCTGTTCAGCGACATCGCCTATCCCATTGTCTACTACCTGATTAGGTACAGGAGGAAACTCGTCAGGGACAACCTCCGCTGCTCCTTTCCAGAGAAAAGCGAGGAGGAAATCCTGCGCATAGAAAAGGCTTTCTACCACAATCTCTGCGACGTCTTCATCGAAGCCTTCAAATGCCTCAACATCACGGACGAAGAGATGATTCGTCGAGTGGAAATCCGGGGCTGCGAACTGCCGGAAAGACTGGCTGCTGAAGGAAAGAACGTCTTCATGCTCTTGGGCCATCTTGGCTGCTGGGAATGGTATCAGGAAGTCTGTATGCGATACAAGATGCCCAGGAAAGGTTGCGAGATCTACAAGCACATCGAGAACAGATACTTCGCTTCGCTGATGCAGGAACTGCGCAGTCGTTGGAACACAACACAGATAGAAGCCCGACAAACCGTCAGAACTCTGCTTCAATGGAATGCTGAAGGAGAACCTTTCCTGTGCGGCTTCATCCAAGATCAAAGGCCAGACACGAAAGCGAAGGACAGTATCACATTCCTCAACCAACGCACTTGGTTCGCTCCTGGAGCAGAAGAAATAGCGAGAAAGGTAAATGCAGAACTCGTCTATCTCGACGTCGAGAAAACATCTCGAGGGCATTACAGGCTGACATTCAAGGAAATGCATCCCAACGAGGAAGACAGCAAAAGCCCCTATCCCATGTCGCGAACCTTCTGGCGACTGATGGAAAAAACCATTCAAAGACAGCCTGAAATATGGCTTTGGTCGCACAATCGTTGGAGCAAACGCACACACTCATGAACAAAGAAACACGAAACAACTTCCCCATAGACGTCGTCATTACTTGGGTGGACGGTAATGATCCCGCTCTCAACGCGAAAAGAGCAGCCTACATCCAGCCGAACGAAGCCCACGAGAAAGACATTGCTGCCCCCACTCGCTACGCCAATCGAGGTGAGATCTACTGGTGTGTTCGCTCTGTTAACAAGTTCATGCCGTGGGTTCGACGTATCTTCCTTGTAACAGACGGACAGGATCCTCACATAGAAAGCCGTATTCCTCTGGAGATTGTCGACCATAAAGTCATCTTCCGAGGCTACGAACAATACCTGCCGACCTTCTGCACATCAAGCATCGAAGCTATGCTCTGGCGCATCCCTGACCTTAGTGAACACTACATTTACCTCAACGATGACTTCATGGTCTGCCGTCATGTCACCCCAGATATGTTCTTTCCTCATGCTGGACACGTACTTTTGCATGCTCGCAAAGCCTCCCTTTTCTGGACAAGAGCCTGGTATTCGTTCAAATACTTCTGCGGCATAACTTGTCGTGTTAACCATATACAAAGGATGATGAATGCAGCCACAATTGCTGGCAACAACAAGACTTTCATCCGACTTGCCCACACGCCCTACCCTCTCCTGCGCAGCACATTGGAGAAGTTCTACACCCAACACCCCGATCGCCTCATCCAAAATATACAGAATCGCTTCCGCAGCTTGCAACACTTCCGCACCGACGAGATCTGCTACACCCTGCTTCACGACGAAGGAAGACTGCAGCTACAACCCATTCGGCCTGTACTCATGCGATACTACTCCAAGAAAGGAATGGCCCAACTGGAATGGACATTACGACGTGTGACCAAGCCCAACAGTACAGTTTGCTTTGCATGTTTTTACGCTTTGGACCAAGTGAGCGACGACATCTATGCCCGCATCAGCCAGTTTGCCGAGGAATTGCTAAAAGAATAAAGAACAAGGACAACAATTCCAGCCTTTATCAGAACCCAAGCAAGCATTTAAGATAGTACTTCCAAAAGTTGAATCGACGCAATATCCTCTGACATAAACTCTGAGGAACACCAATAAACGTCCTGTCTATCATTTGTTGCGACGCCTCATAAACTGAAAGATATCTCCTCGGATAACGATAGTTTTGCACTAACTCCTTGATTTCTTTGTCCGTGAACTCCACATTAAAGACGTCTTTATGAAAGCGTCTGACCCTTCGCACCTTCTCCTGGAACTTAAGAACAGGGTCCTGCGTTGAAAATCCTCCCGTTGAAAATGTGACAAAAGCCTTGCTTACAAAACATGCTTTATGACCTGAAGCAATGAGACGAAGCGTCAGATCATGGTCGCCACCCATACGATAAGACGGGTCGTAACCATTCACCTCAATAAGAGCTGAGCGCCGATACAGCATGGATTGATGTGGAATGGTAGGGAATATGAAAAGTCTGTGAAGGTGACGCTCAGGATGTCTATGCAAACGATGAAGTAAAGGGGAACCTGTCGGCACTATTGGTGCGAAGGTGAAACTGCAGTCACTCTCTTCCAAAGCCTTGTAGGAAAGTGCAAGTCCGTCGTTTCGATGATAGTAATCATCCGAGTTGAGGAAGATGACATATTTGCCTTTTGCAAGTGCTATTCCACGATTCATCGCATCATAAATACCGGAATCGGGCTTGCTTAGGATGCGGATATCATAGCATTTGTTCTCGTATTTCGAGAGGAATTCAAGTGTTCCGTCGGTAGAAGCTCCGTCTATTATGACATGTTCTACCGTTACTCCCGTTTGATTTTGCACAGAGTCGAGATTCCGAGCGAACAGTTCCCGTCTGCCGTCTTTCAGCGGATTGAAGCAAACTGTCACAACTGTCACATCCGGATTGGCTTGTGAATGTTTGCCTGGTTTCAGCAGAACTTCGTTCTGGAAGGCTTCCGCAGATAGAATCTCAGAGAACATGATCGAATCTTTCAGGTATTTTGACTACGATTCTCAACTCGAACATCGCAGGCTTGTTCAAGGCATAAAGGGGTCGACACCAAGTTTGACAAATGCGAGCAAAGCGGGTCCATCTATCGAAATCGCGAGCCTTTTTCTCTGTTGCGTACTTGATGGTTCGGCTTCGTTTATAGATATGTTTCTCCCAACCCTGTGCTTTTCTGTCCGCATCACCCAGTCTTTCTCCCAAAATCCTCTTGTCTGCATAACCGAAATGGAGCAAGTACAAGTCTCTGGCAATGTGGAAGTTGTGACCTTTTACGCGATGAAAACCGCTTCCCCATCTGCAAGGCTTTGCGATGATGGAAGGTTTCGTATAGCGTGTTCCTATTTGTGCATAGTGGCGTTGACTGAGGAAAGTCCGTTCCGAGGTGAGGTCTTCTTCCTCGCCAAGCTTTTGTCCGAAGTCGAGTCCTAAGGGTGAAAGACTGATGTCGATGTCCTGATTCGACAGATATTCCTTGAGACTTTGGCCCAGTTTGGGGTCGACGACTATATATTCATCTGCATCAACACCTATCACCAACTCGTAACCTTTGGCAAAAAGCTCAGTCGCTTTCTCGGAAAGGAAACGCAATCGCTCCTTTTCTGCAGCAACAACTTGGTTACCTATTTTGGGGTGAAGATATGTGTTCGTTCCCTTACAGATGTCTGCAACCGCTTGATCTTCGCCGTCGTAGTATATGTAGAGGTTCTCCTTACCGAGTTCTCCCCCGTAATAATCCACCCACTTCCCTAAGAAGAAGTCATCGTTACGGACCATCGTAAGAGCAGCTATATGCTTGAGTTTAGGCATTTTACGTAATACTTTATGTAGTTGAACCAGCTGGAGACCCATGTGAAAGGTCCCCTTGGAACACCAAGAAAGCGTTCCCTTATGAGTCGATGTGTTTGCTTATACAAGCCCAAGTACTTGCGTGGAAAGACGTGATGAAGGATGATTTGCTCCACTTCCCGACTGGTCATCTCTGTCTTGAAGAACTCTTTGAAGAAGCTTTGCAGACAGAGAATACGTTCCTTGATGGAAAGCTCATGGTATTCTGTGGAGAAACCTCCAAGGCTGAAAGTCGTAAATGAGTGTGGGACGAAACAACCTTTGGCTCCCTCTTCTATCATACGCAGAAGGAGGTCGTAGTCTGCAGCAGAGCGATAGTTGGTGTCGAAACCGTCGAGTTTCAAAAGCAGGTCCCGCAAGGTCAGCATGGATTGGTGCGAGAAAGGAAAGCTGATGAGAAAGCGATGGAGTCGTCGTTGCGGGGCTTGTTGTGGACGACGAAGCAGAGGAAAGCCTGCAAAGCGTATGGATGCGAAGGAAAACATGCAGCCAAAATGCTCAATTTTCTCGATGGAATGGGCCATTCCTGAATGATTGTGGAAATAATCATCGCTGTTAAGGAAGATGATATATTTACCTCGAGAGAGAGCGATTCCTCTGTTCATCGCATCGAAAATGCCGTCATCCGAAAGGCTCAAAATGCGAATGTCGTACCTCGTATTGTTGTATCCTTTCAGCCATTCAAGGGTTCCATCGCTGGAAGCACCATCCACAATAATGTGTTCCAAACGCACATTTTCCTGTGCTTGGACGGAATCGAGGTTCTTTTGGAACACCTCTTTCCGACCTGCTTCGAGTGGATTGAAACAAACCGTCACGACAGAAACTTCAACGTCCCCAGTGACGTTGGCAATCTTAACGTGTGACGTTGGCGATTTTGACGTGTGACGTTGGCCAACGTCACTGCAGTCGTTTGGCAACGTCACTGCAGATGTTTGAGAGGGCACCTCGTTTTCCCTGTTCCTGCTTGCTTCCTTGACGATGAGAAGTCCTGCAAATTCTTCTATGGACGGTATTCTCGACATTCCTTCTTAGTGCGTTCCTCCTTTCATCATTTGCAGAAAATATAGGTCAGCAAGAGTATGTTCACGACGAGCAAAACACAGCAAATGATAACGAGCAAACGGGTATCTTTCTTGTGTTTAGCACGTTTGGCCTTCAGGAACGCTATCTTCTCGTTAAACTTCTCCCTTTCTCCGAAAAGAAGATTGCTGGCTTTGAACATCCGCGTCTTCAGCCTTCCAAACTCCTGCTTGTAGTCGGACAGGCTTTCGTAAACGGCCAAGTATTTCTTTGCAGCCACCTCAATGTTCAGATTCTCAAGGGCATACTCGCGACTCCAAACCGCCAACTCAGGACTGTACTTCTGCATTTCGGCAATGAAGGACTGCTCGTCGTACTTAATGCGACTCGCTTTACCAGTACAGTTGCACGACATGCTCTTCTCGATATTCTCAGGTGTGAGCATCCCTTCGCCAAGGAACTCGCTCATGTATTTCTCGCTGTAGTCATACACGAGCACCGCTCTTCCACAAGCCATCGCATCGTAAGCTGACCGGCCTAAGCCGACAACAAGGTCGCTCTGGTTAATGACATCCTCTATCGACCAGACATTATTCTGATATTTATTGCAGTGAAGGAACTTGACATTCGCTTGTTCGCAACACTTCCTGATGAAGTCGTTTGCGATGTCAGACTGGCAAAGAGACAATACTGTGGTAAGTGTCTGGGAGACAGGTTTCTTTGGATAGAATCGTTTGCAGTCAATGCCGTTTGGAATTACGGTTGCTTCGAAACCCTGACTTCGCAAGTGTTCTTTCACCTCTTCCGACACGCCTACAAATGCATCGGCAAAAGGTGAAGGCTGTTCCAACTCGGGAATAGTTCCATGACAAGTCTGAATGATGTATCCGTAAGGCCAGAGTTTCTCGACGACAGTATTGTGATTCGCAAGGATGAGGTCATAGTGGTTGGCAGACATGAAAGGGATTCCCTGCTCTTCAAGCAAGGAAGACACTTTGCCACGAACAATGCCGAAATGTTCCACATCGTGTCCCAATCGCTTCAACTCCATTGCAAGAGCATAAGTGTAGTTCTCCGTTCCTCCTGTTTTAGCCAGGTAATGTGTGCCCAACAGTATCTTCATCGTCTTACAATTGTTGCATATCGTAGAGGCGTTTATAGTAGCCGTCCTTCGCTATGAGCTCGTCGTGCTGACCGCTTTCCACAATTTCCCCTTCGTAGATGACATGTATGATGTCTGCATTCTTGATAGTCGAGAGTCGATGAGCAATGGCGATGGTGGTTCTGCTCTTCATCAAACGGTCCAAAGCCTCTTGTACGAGGTGTTCGCTTTCCGTGTCGAGGGCAGATGTAGCCTCGTCCAGAATGAGGATTGGAGGGTTCTTCAGGATGGCTCGAGCTATGCTGACCCGTTGTCTTTGACCACCTGAAAGCCGTCCTCCTCTGTCGCCAATGACCGTATCATAGCCTTTTTCTGTTTCCATGATGAAGTCGTGGGCATTCGCTATCTTTGCCGCCTCGATGACTTGTTCCATTGTAGCATTCTCCACGCCAAACGCTATGTTGTTGAAGAAGGTGTCGTTGAAGAGGATTGCTTCCTGATTGACATTGCCGATGAGGGCTCGGAGGTCGTGAATCCTGACTTCGCGAATGTCCTTTCCATCGACAAGAATCTGTCCTTCGCAAACATCGTGATAACGTGGAATCAGGTCGACCAGAGTGGATTTTCCTGAGCCTGACTGACCGACCAGAGCAACTGTCTTGCCTTTCGGAACAATAAGATTGATGTGCTTCAGGACATCGCGACCTTTATTATAATAGAAGGAGACGTCCCTCAGCTCCACCTTTTCCTCGAAACTCTCCAAGGGTTTCGGCTCTGCAACCTCTTTGATGGGATTCTCTGCCTTGAGGATATAGTCGATTCGTTCCATTGAAGCGAGACCCATGGGAATCATGTAAGCCTGTCGCGTCAAGTCCTTGATGGGGTTGATGACGCTGTAAAGAATGACCATATAGAAGATGAAAGTCGAGGCATCGATGAAGCCGTCTCCCTCGAGAATCAGCCAACCTCCGAACAGAAGGACTATGACAATGATGAGAGTTCCCATTGTTTCCGATACGGGATGGGCAGCGTTGATGCGCATCATCATGCTTATCATGCCCTTTCGGAACTCGTTGTTGATGTAGTTGAAACGCTTGGCCATCTTTTCCTCGGCGATGAAAGCTTTGACGATTCGAAGGCCGCTAAGTGTCTCCTCTATCTGTGCCATAATCTCCGAAAGCCCTGCCTGAACGCTTGCCGACTGGTTCTTCAACCTCTTGGTGACTGTTCCCATGAGCCATGCAGCAGGTGGTGTGACGATGAGGACAAAGACTGTGAGTTGCCAACTTACTGTGAAGAGGGTTATGAAGCAGATGATGATGGCGATGGGTTGCTGGATGAGGGTTGAGATGGCAGACGTCACAGAGTTCTCCACAATCTGTATGTCTGTACTCATACGGACGATAATGTCGCCTTTCCGCTCAGCCGAGAAGAAACTCAAAGGCAATCGCATCACCTTGTTATACATGTCCATTCGGATGTCGCGCACTACTCCAGTACTCAACGGCATCATGATGTTGGCAGCTCCCCAATAGCCGATACACTTCAAGGCAGTCATGAAGACGAGTATTCCTCCCATCATACAGAGCGTG
>Ga0247610_10003798_pt1 | contig 16350 bp, 13 predicted proteins | sample 174DNAGHGhighgp2_FD_193483 | JGI IMG/M metagenome (GOLD analysis project Ga0247610, IMG submission 193483) | Sheep rumen microbial communities from Palmerston North, Manawatu-Wanganui, New Zealand - 1742 DNA GHGhigh gp2 | ecosystem: Host-associated > Mammals > Digestive system > Stomach > Rumen... | reverse complement strand
CAGCGTGAGCGCTATTTCCTGACAAAGGAAGAGGAGGCTGCACTGATGCAGCACAACCTGCGGTTCCAGAAGGTGAGCGGCCTTGGCGAGATGCTGCTCTCGCTCTTCGAGAAGCCCGAAGGTTCATCGGAAGCCAATCCGGAGAATGGCTACTGGATTTCTGTGAAGGACATCTCTGCCCGTCTGAAGGCGACCTTCAAAGGTGCCTACAAGCCTGATGATGGCACGCTGGTGAAGATAGGCCAGTTCCTGAGCCGTCCGGAATACAAGTTCGAGAACGATCGCAAGAGCATCGGCTGGTGCTACTGGGTGAAGGATAGGGGATAAAAGTGCTATAAACGAAAAGGCCGCTGGACTCTCGTCCAACGGCCTCCAAATTCTCTCAATTTGTTCTGTTCTGCTAATTACTCAGCAACAGCAGCTGTGTCAGCGGCAACTGTGTCAGTTGTCAGACTGTCTACTACGCTATCAACAACCTCCTCGATAGTGTCGGTGTCAACCGGAGCCTGCTGAGCCTGCTGGCCACAAGAAGCGAAAGAGATAGCTGCTACAGCTACAAACATAAATACTAATTTCTTCATTTTTCTAATGCTTTTAAATCTGTAAAACAATCATTTGTTTATTAAAACGCTGCAAAGTTAGACATTTTTTTAATACGGCGTATCATTTTTTTTGTTTTTTTTTGAGGCTTTTTTGTAACTTTTTTGTAAACGATTGAAAATCAATAACTTACGAAATGTTAAAAATCGTGCAATTTTTGCGCAAATATGAAATTATGCCAAAAATGCACGTTTTTCGGAAAAAATATGTACCTTTGTGCTCGCAAACATGATAGATACTTCGGCCTTTCAGGGCAAAACGGCGGCATATTTCACGCTCGGATGTAAGTTGAACTTCTCCGAGACCTCCACTTTCGGCAAGATGCTCCAGGAATTGGGCGTCAGAACGGCTGAGAAAGGGGAGAAGGCTGACATTTGCCTGATCAATACTTGTTCTGTGACGGAGGTGGCCGATCAGAAATGTCGGCAGGCCATCCGCAGGCTGGTGCGTCAGCATCCGGGCGCTTTTGTCGTGGTGACTGGCTGCTATGCGCAGTTGGAGGCCGACGAGGTCGCTGCCATAGAAGGCGTGAGTCTGGTGCTGGGGTCGAATGAGAAGGCCAGTCTGGTGCAGTTCCTGTCTGAGGCGTGGAGTTCAGAGGATCAGGGGGACAGCTCGCGTGATTCTATGCAGAATCATGGATCTGTCCCCCTGATCCTCCGTCAGAAGACGAAGGATATCAAATCGTTTGCGCCAAGCTGTTCAAGAGGTAACAGGACACGATTCTTCCTGAAGGTTCAGGATGGGTGCGACTATTTCTGCACTTACTGTACGATACCTTATGCGCGAGGGTTCTGTCGTAATCCTTCGATTGCGTCTTTGGTGGCTCAGGCAGAAGAGGCGGCTCGCGAGGGTGGCAAGGAGATTGTGCTGACGGGCGTGAACATTGGTGATTTCGGTAAGACGACTGGCGAGAAGTTCCTGGATCTGGTGAAGGCGTTGGATGCCGTCGAAGGCATCAGCCGCTATCGCATCAGTTCGTTGGAGCCTGATCTGTTGTCGGATGAACTGATTGACTATTGTGCGAAGAGCCGAGCGTTTATGCCTCATTTCCATATCCCTTTACAGAGTGGCAGCGACACAGTGTTGAAGCTGATGCACAGGCATTACGACCGCCAGCTGTTTGCGGATAAGATCAAGAAGGTGAAGGCGGTGATGCCCGATGCCTTTATCGGTGTCGACGTGATGGTGGGCTGTCGTGGTGAGACGCCGGAGTGTTTCGAGGAGACCTATCAGTTCTTGCGCGAGCTTGATGTGACGCAGCTCCATGTGTTTCCTTATTCCGAACGGCCTGGTACCTCGGCGCTGAGCATTCCCTATATTGTGAGTGAGCAGGACAAGAAACTGCGCTCGAAGCGGTTGTTGGATCTGAGCGACGAGAAGACCATCGCCTTCTACGAGAAGCATATCGGCGAGGAGGCAGAGGTGTTGTTTGAGAAAGCACCACGAGGCAAGGCAATGCACGGATTCACGAAGAACTATATCCGTGTGGAGCTGTCGGCTAAGGAGGCCAATCCGGTGTTGGACAATCAGATCGTCAAGGTGAGACTGGGTGAGCTGACTCATGACCGACAAGCCCTCAAAGCCATTCTCTCACCCATTAATATATAAATAATGTACGCGCGTATGGAGAAACTGGCAATCGTTATCTTGAACTGGAACGGAGAGAAGATGCTCCGTCAGTATCTGTCGTCGGTTTTGCAATATTCCTGCGACGAGGCAACGGTCTATGTGGCGGATAATGCCTCGACCGATGGTTCACTGGCGATGCTGAGGGCGCATTTCCCACAAGTCAAGCTGATAGAACTCGAAAAGAACTGGGGGTTTGCCGAGGGATATAATAAGGCTTTGCATCAGATAGAGTCGGAGTACTATCTTCTGCTGAATTCAGATATCGAGGTGACCCATCATTGGCTGACACCGATGGTAGAGCTGTTGGATGCCCATCCTGACATCGCTGCCTGTCAGCCGAAATTGCTGAGTATCTACGACCGCGATGCGTTTGAATATGCCGGCGCGAGCGGTGGCTTCATCGACCGTCTGGGTTATCCCTTCTGTCGCGGACGTATCTTTGAAACGGTGGAGCGTGATAATGGACAGTATGATGACCAAATGGACTGCCACTGGGCAACGGGCGCTGCACTACTCATTCGCTCAAAGGACTATTGGGAAGTGGGAGGCCTCGATGGTCGGTTCTTTGCGCATAATGAGGAGATAGACCTGTGTTGGCGATTGCGGATTCGTGGACGAAGAATCGTCTGTGTGCCAGATAGTTATGTGTATCACGTGGGTGGCGGAACATTGCCGAAAAGCAATCCGATGAAGACCTTCCTGAATTTCCGCAATAACCTGACGATGCTCTATAAGTGTCTGCCTGAGGAGGATCTGAAGTCTGTGATGCGCTGGCGCTGGTGGCTGGACTATCTGGCTGCGTGGGAAACGCTGATCCTGAATCGCAATGTGGGTGATTTCAAAGCCATCTATCGTGCCCGTCGAGCCTTCAAGCTGTGGCGCAAGGACTTCGAGGCCGACCGTCAGGCGATTCAGGCGAGTCGCGTGGCCGACAAAAAACCAGAGCGAAAGATGTTCTCTTTGCTCTGGCAGTATTATGTGAAAGGTCACAAGACCTTTAGTACTTTACCTCAATAGGCTTTTCAGCTACCTCTTTTTTCCATTCCTTCAGGAAGTCAAACCATTCCCTGGCGGAGTGGTAGCCGAAGGTCTCATTGTCCGAACAATAGATGACCTTGTACTGCAGACGGTCGTTGGTCGTTCCTACCACAAAGGCATAGTTGTCTTTATTCGCAGGCTCTTCACTGCGGACATATTTCATGGGTATGCAGATGCCCAAGCCGACGGTCTCACGCTTGAAGTTGATGGTATCGTTAGAGGGCCAGTCGGTACCCCAGCAGGCACGAAGACCTTTCTTGTCGCTGAATTCCACAGAGTTCTTCACGTTGATGATGCCCGTTGAGAACTTGTAATCTGCTACAGGACGGTTGAAGAACACGTCGACATCGGTATCGCGATGGCCGGCATATTGGATGTAACGGAGGGTCATGTTGATAGGTGTTGGGTGCTGGGTGTTGGGTGTTGGTGGTTGCCAGCCTTTGTCGATGACCTCGACGATGGTACGAAGAGGACCGTAGGAAATGATACGCTGCGTACGGCTCTTGACGGGCATGACATGTGTGGGCTCCTTGCCGTTCCAGCCTCTGAAAGCACCCAGTCCGAAGGTCTGACCTACCCATAATACATCGTCGCCATAGCCTTTAGCCTTCTGGTCCTGGTCGGTATAGAACTGCGTTTCTTTCAGCTCCAGCTGTTTCTTGAACTTGCCGTAGAGGTCGAGTGTTTGGCGTTCGTCGAAGTAGATGCGGATGCCATTGAGCTCGCTTTCGAAATCGACACCATGATGGTGCTGGATATTATAGGTGTAGGCAGCATCACCACGAGCGGTGATTGACTCGATGTAATTGTTCTGCTGGTTTTTCTTCAGACTTTTGTCTTTGCTGTTGCTTAGGACCATCTCTGCAAAGACACGGGCAGGGTAGGAGCGAGGTTCGCCTTCTGCAGAGAGCACTACCTTGTACTGCTTCTTTTCCAGACCTTTGAGGTCGGCCAGAAAGCAGAGCTCGTCGAAGGTCTCGTCCTGATTGAGGTCGTCGAGCTGGCAAGGTATCTCTTGTCCGCCTACGGTGACAAGTGCAGAACGGACGTCGCCATAGGGCGCAAGATTAATCACTACCGGCTCATCGTTGCGAACCGACTTAGAAGGATTGCTCACGCTGACTGTGATCGTCTGCTGGGCAATGGCTGCCAATGGCAGAAATAGCAATAAGTAGAGAATTCTTTTCATTTTCTTTTCTTCTTTGTTTTAGTAGACTACAAAAGTACACAAAAAGGCGGAAATAGACGTAGGATTTTTACACAAATAAACAAATTTGTGCATAAGTGGGCGAATATTTTAAAATAATTAGGTTAAAATTTGGATTTGAAAATAATTTTTAGTAAATTTGCAGAAATTTTAAACAATAGTAAAACTTAGACTGGCCGTTAGTGCATAAAATATATTTCATATTATTGTTCACAATGCTTGGTTGTATCGGGTGTGAATGGCAGCTCAAGTCCGATGAAAAGGATAGTGAGATTGTTGTCGACCGTTACGACCGTATTCAGAGTCTTTATCTGACGACGGGCGACTATTCTGCCCTTCAGCAGATGAACACGGCCTATCCAACACAGACGCGAACGCTGATAGAGGATGTGCTCCGTATCGGCAAGGTGAACGAGGCGGATATCAATCTGAAATTCCTGCGGTTCTATCAGGATTCCACGCTTCAGATGCTAGTGAATGAGGCCGAGCAGCAATATGCCAATATGGACGACATCAATCAGGAACTGACCTCCGCCTTTCAGTATCTGCTGCAGTATATTCCGGATATGGAGGTTCCTGTGGTCTATGCTCAGATAGGCTCACTGGACCAGAGTGTCATCGTGGGTAATGGTCAGATTGGTATCTGCCTGGATAAGTATTTAGGCACTGACTATGTGCTGTATCAGAAAGAGGACTACGGCTATTCGCAGGAGCAGAAGGATATGATGCAGCGTCAGTATATCGTACCCGATTGTATCGGATTCTATCTGTTGAGCCTCTATCCGATGCCCTTCGACCATGAGATGTCACAGGAAGATCGGGATGTTCATATGGCGAAGATCCAGTGGGTGGTGAATCATGCGATGGGTCGCACAGTTTTCAATAATGCCTTGGTGAACCGGGTGGAAGAATACATGAAACATAACAAGAATATGACATTGGAAGGGCTTTTGGCCAATCATGAATATCAGCTATTCAAATAGGTCGCCTTGGTGGATGTCGTGCAGTCTGAGATAGTTGTTCAGCAAATCTGTAAACTCATGGTTCTTCAGTCCCCAGTGGGGCGCGATGAGCAGATCCTTAGGTGACTGCGATACGAAACGTTCTAAAACCAGGTCTTTTCTCAATCTCTGTATGTAGTTGGCAATAAGGCTGATATACTCTTCAATGCTGTAAATATGGAAGGGGTTTCTGTCGTATTCCTCAGCCAGTCGTGTACCTCGGATGATCTGCATCTGATGGATTTTCAGGATGTCGATAGGGAGTGAAGAGATGATGGGTGCCTGACGGAGAGACTCATGGGCATCTTCGCCTGGCAGTCCTAAAATGATATGTGCGCCTGTAAGGATGCCGCGTTGATGGGTCTTCTCGATGGCATAACGGGATTGTTCGAAGGTGTGTCCGCGATTGATGCGTCTGAGTGTCTCGTCGTTCGCGCTCTCTACACCATATTCCACAATGAGAAAACATCGTTGGTTTAGGGCCTCAAGATAGTCGAGGAGTCCGTCGGAAACGCAGTCGGGGCGTGTGCCGATGACGATGCCAACAATATCAGTTACACTGAGAGCCTCTTCATAGAGTTTGCGGAGATGGTCGATGGAGGCGTAAGTGTTGGTATAGGCCTGAAAGTAGGCGAGATATTTCATCTCGGGATATTTCCGCGCAAAGAACTGCTTGCCTGCTTCTAATTGTCGAGAGATGCTTTCCTGTCGCTGGCAATAGGCAGGATTGAAGGTGCGGTTGTCGCAGTAGATGCAGCCGCCTGTAGAAATCCGTCCGTCGCGATTGGGACAAGTGAAGCCCGCGTCAATGGAGATCTTCTGCACACGATAAGGGAAACGGTGCCGAATCCACGTTCCGTAATCATGATAATAAGGTGTATTCACTTTATTTAATTCCATCAGTTTGCAAAGTTAGGGAAAAAATCGCTATCTTTGCACAATCAAACAGAAAAATCAATTCTATCTATGGTAAATATAAGACTTTCAATGATTAGTACCGCCTTGATGCTCACAATGAGTGTCGTGGCTGGCGAGAAACTGAATTTAGGTGATATCACGCGTGGAGAGTTCCGTCAGGAAACGTTGTCAGAAGTACATCCTATGGCCGACGGAGAGACGTATGCCCAGATTAGCGCTGATGGCAAACAAATCGTGACTTATTCCTTTAAGACAGGCAAGCAGGTGGGTGTCCTCTTCGATGCTGCTACAGCCAGAGGTGCGCAAATAGGTCGTGTGCAAGGCTATATCGTGAGTCCTGATGGTCGCAGGTTGCTGATTCAGACGAACACCAAACCCATCTATCGTCGTTCATTTACGGCCACCTATTATATATATATGATTCAGAATAACAAACTGGAACCATTGTCGGATGGTGGACCTCAGCAGACACCGGTATTCTCGCCTGATGGTAATCAGATTGCTTTCGTCCGTGACAATAACATTTATTTGGTAAAACTGCTATATGACAATGCTGAGAGTCAGGTGACGAAGGACGGTGCTTTCAATAAGGTCATCAACGGTATTCCTGATTGGGTGTATGAGGAGGAGTTCTCGACGAATTCGTCGATGGTGTTCTCAGCCGACTCCAAGCAGATTATCTGGATTCGTTACGACGAGACCGATGTACCACAGTATTCGATGCAGTTGTTCAAAGGACTGGCACCAGAACAGGAGCAGTATCGCGACTATCCTGGCTTGTATACCTATAAGTATCCCATACCTGGCAAACAGAATTCGAAGGTGAAGGTGCTCTCGTATGACATCAAGAGTCATCAGACCCGTACCATCGATCTGCCTTTGGAGGCTGACGGGTATATCCCTCGTATCAGAATGACAAACGATCCGGAGCGTATCATGATCTTCACGCTGAACCGTCATCAGGATAATCTGAAGATTTATATGGCAAATCCGCTCTCTACCGTAGCGAAGCTTATCATTGAGGACAAAATTGATAAGTATGTGAAGGAAGAGACGTTCGAAGACGTGCAGATCAGCGACAAGTATATCCTCCTGCCCAGTGAGCGCGACGGTTATAATCATCTCTATCTTTATAATCACAACGGCCAGTTGCTGCGTCAGATTGTCAACGACCGCTATGTGGTGAAGAGTGTCTATGGTGTGGATGACGTAACGGGTGATGTGTATTTTGCTGCCAATCCAACGGGAGCTACAGAACAGCAGGTGATGGTGGCGCATCAGAATGGAAAGATTGAGACGCTCTCGCAGAAGGCTGGTGTCAACAATGCTATCTTCAGCACGAACTTCAAGTATTTTATCAATATCTGGAGCGATCTCGACAATCCTCTGCAGTATACGATTTGCCAGAATAACGGTAAGGTATTGCAAACGCTGATTGACAATCAGGAACTTAAGAACAGAATGGCCAAGTTTGACCTTGGCAAGAAGGAAATGTTCCAGTTTAAGACCTCTGAAGGTGTGACGCTCAATGGCTGGATGGTGAAACCGGCAGACTTTAATCCTTCAAAGCAGTATCCTGTGATTATGTATCAGTATGGTGGTCCTGGCAATCAGCAGGTGCTGAATCAGTGGGGTATCGGTATGAGTGGCAATGGTGCCATTCTGGAACAGTATCTCTGCCAGCAGGGGTATATCTGTGTCTGTGTAGATAACAGAGGCACGGGTGGTCGTGGGGCAGAGTTTGAGAAATGTACCTATCTCCGTTTGGGTGAACTGGAGTCACGCGATCAGGTAGAGACAGCAATCTGGCTCGGACAGCAGTCGTATGTGGACAAGAATCGTATCGGTATCTGGGGTTGGTCGTATGGCGGCTGGAATACGTTGATGTCGATGTCGGAAGGACGCCCGGTCTTTAAGGCTGGCGTGGCGATTGCTCCTCCTACCAACTGGCGGTTCTATGATACCATCTATACGGAGCGATATATGCGTACCCCTCAAGAGAATCCCAAGGGCTATGATGAGGTGAATCCTATAGCTAGGGCTAGTCAACTACATGGCGCACTGTTGATTTGTCATGGTCTGGCTGATGATAATGTGCATTACAGAAATTCTGCAGAATATGTCGAGGCTTTGGTGCAGGCTGATAAGGACTTTAGACAACTGGTCTATACCAATCGCAATCATAGTATCTTTGGTGGTAATACCCGTCGGCATCTGTTCCGACAGGCCATTAATCACTTTAATGATGAGCTGAAATAAAAAAACTCCCGTCTGCTGGCGGGAGTTTCTATTTTAGGAGAAGATTAATAAGCAAAGAGCGGATATTCCTTCATCTTCTCATTAACCCTTGCACGAACACTGGCAATTACCTGCTCGTTCTCTGGATCGTTGAGCACTTCCTCAATCCAGGCAGCAATCTGAATCATCAGGTCCTCCTTGGCACCACGCGTCGTGATGGCAGGTGTTCCAAGACGGATACCACTGGTCTGGAAGGCACTACGGCTATCGAACGGCACCATGTTCTTGTTCACGGTGATGTCGGCAGCCACGAGAGCGTTCTCCGCCACCTTACCTGTCAGGTCGGGATACTTAGAACGCAGGTCTACGAGCATGGAGTGGTTGTCAGTACCACCGCTGACGATGCCGAAGCCGCGCTTCACCAGTTCCTCAGCCAATACCTTGGCATTTTTCTGAACCTGCTTGGCCCACTCCTTGAACTCCGGCTGCAGGGCCTCACCGAAGGCTACGGCCTTGGCGGCGATGACGTGCTCCAGCGGTCCGCCCTGCTGTCCGGGGAATACGGCAGAGTTGAGCAGGGTCGACATCTTCTTCACCACACCCTTCGGCGTCGTATAGCCCCAGGGATTGTCGAAGTCCTTGCCCATCAGGATGATACCACCACGAGGACCGCGCAGAGTCTTATGTGTGGTAGAGGTTACGATGTGCGCATATTTTACGGGGTTCTCCAGCAGACCGGCTGCAATCAAACCTGCAGGATGTGCCATATCAATCATCAGCAGAGCGCCGACCTTATCGGCAATTTCGCGCATACGTTTGTAATCCCATTCGCGGCTGTAGGCACTACCACCACCGATAATCAGTTTCGGCTTGTGTTCCAGAGCCAGCTGCTCCATCTCGTCATAATCCACACGGCCCGTTTCCTTGTTCAGGTTATAGCCGATGGGGTTGTAGATGATACCACTGGTGTTCACATGAGAGCCATGAGAAAGATGGCCACCATGATCGAGGTTCAATCCCATGAAGGTGTCGCCTGGCTTCAATACTGCAAGTAACACGGCAGCATTGGCCTGTGCACCAGAGTGTGGCTGCACGTTGGCATACTCAGCTCCGAAGAGCTTGCACACACGGTCAATAGCCAACTGCTCTACTTCGTCAACCACCTGACAACCACCATAGTAACGATGGCCAGGATAGCCTTCTGCATACTTGTTAGTCAGGTAGGAGCCCATAGCCTCCATCACCTGGTCACTCACGAAATTCTCACTGGCAATCAGCTCGACGCCTTTCAACTGGCGCTGATGCTCTTTCTCGATTAACTCGAAGATAGTGTTGTCTCTGTTCATCTTTGTCTATCTGGTTTTTGATTTTTGCCTGCAAAGGTACTAATAATTCCCGAAACTGCCAAGCGTTTCGGGAATTATTATCATTCAGCATAAGTGGATTCTTGTCTATCTGATAAGTATCTTCTGTCCGTGTTGCCGGGAGTAGTGGTCGGGCATACACCATCGGCGGCCTGCCCGCAACGGATCAGACGCAGGGTATCGTCATCAGCGAGCAGAAGAAGACGGTCAGTAGATAGTGGTAATTCCGGAGAAATAGTGCTCTTGAAGTGCTCACGAAGTGTCTGCTATTTGAACTCTATGCGGGCACCTATGTAGTTTGCGTCATTATCCCTGTAGAATTTGCCGTCCTTGTCCTCTATTGGCAGTAGGTAAGCATAGATGCCTTTTTGATCATCTCCGATAAAACTGACATCAGCGGTTGTATGGTAGATCATGGGTAGTAATCGCCATTCTTCCATTAGGGGGATGGATATGGTTTCACCTTTCAGACGATCAGCAACGGGAGAACTGATGGTTTCGCCTTTGGAACCATAGCCGCCGATGATGATGGCATCGTCTTTGGCCGTTCGGAGGATATAGGGTGTGCATCGATCCTGGGTCACATCCTTGACGGGCAAGAACGAGCGTCGCCCGTCGAACATCTCGATGGCATCGTCGTGATACCAGTTGCCGCTGATGACGACGCGCCCGCTATCCAGTTCAGTGGCCGAGGCGAGGCAGCGCTTGGTGTTGAGACTGGCGAATCCTTCTGTGGTGTGACTCTCGGGATCGTAAAGCTCGGCCTCGAAACTCTGGCCGATACCCATGTTCTGGCTATGCCCCCCGGCAATAAGCACTTTCCCCGAAGACAGGGGAAGCGCAAAACCGTCATCGTGGGTGAAGGCGGTCTCTACGAGATGCCATTCTCCATCCTTGAAATACTCGGCCGTAGGAGTTGGTACAAAATTAGTTGTGTGCCCGCCTATGACTGTCACCTCACCATTTGCCGCAACGATGGAGTGACCGCTACGGGGAATGTTCAGGTCTGGCAGGCGTTCGGCCTCCAACTTTACTACAGGACATGCGGCCTCCTGCTCGTTTTGAGCCGGCACCACAGTCTGGACTGACAGGGCTCCTATATATATAATAATGTGTAGGAGTCGGCTCATATCGTCTTATCTTAGGCAGGCATCTAATTCTTTGGCGATGAGTTCCTTGTCGAGATGCTGGCCGATGAAGACGAGCTTCTGCATGCGGTCGCCGTACTGCTCGTCCCAGTCCTGGCACAGGCCTGGATTGCGTTCCATCAGCTGCTCCAGCTCGGCCTTCGGCATTGTGGCGTACCACTGTCCGGCATTGCGGATGCTCACCTGTTTGCCGGCCTGCTCGAACACGTAGCAGGTGTCGCGTTCGTCGTGGAAATAGCAGATGCCCTTGGCACGGATGATGCCCTTGGGCCATTTGCGGGCTACGAACTCATCGAAGAGTCCCAGATCGAAGGGACGGCGGCGGTAGTAGACGTAGGTGCCGATGCCGTATTCCTCGGCTTCGCCCTCATCGTGATGGTGGTGGTGATGATGGTGATGGCCGTGCTCGTGATGTTCGTCGTCATGATGGTGGTGCTCGTGCTCATCGTCATCATCGTCATCTTCGTCTTCATCGTGGTGCTTCTCCACTTCCTCTATCCATTTGGCGGAGGTGGCGACGTCATCGAAGTCGAACATGTTGGTATTCAGTATCTTGTCGAGATCAACGTCGCCATAGTTCGTGTCGATGATTTCTGCCTTTGGCTGCAGTTCGTGGATAATGCTGCGCACTCGACCCAACTCTTCGGGACTGATCTCGGCGGCCTTGTTCAGCAATACGATGTTGCAGAATTCTATCTGCTGTATCACCAGATTCTCAATATCCTCCTCGTCGATGTTCTGTTTCAGCAGGTCCATGCCGCTGCCAAACTCGTCTCTCATCCGCAGGGCATCCACGACGGTGACGATGCTGTCGAGGCGCGGAGCACCGTCGGCAGTCACTTCGGGTGCCATCATGGGTATTGAACATATTGTCTGGGCGATGGGACCAGGCTCGCAGATGCCGCTGGCTTCAATGACGATATAGTCAAAGCGCTTCAGGGCGATAATATCCTGTATCTGCTTGACGAGGTCCATCTTCAGGGTACAGCAAATACAGCCGTTCTGCAGAGCTACGAGACTGTCGTCTTGCTGATTGACGACGCCTCCTTGTTGGATGAGGTCGGCATCGATGTTCACCTCGCCGATATCGTTGACGATGACGGCAAACTTGATGCCGCGCCTGTTGTTCAGTATTCTGTTTAATAAAGTGGTCTTGCCACTGCCCAGATAGCCTGTCAGCAGCAATACGGGAATCTCTTGCTTCATCTTTTTACCTTTTTACCTTTCCTACACGAGTTCCACCTTACTGATGTCCTGCTCTTTTTCACAATAGTGGCAGGTCAGTATGCCATTGGCCACATGGAAATGGGTCTGCATCGGTTCGTTATTCGTGATGCACTTGGGGTTGTTGCATTTTACGATACCGTGAATTTCACTGGGGGTTTCAACCGTTTTCTTCTCTACCACTTCGTAGTCGCGGATGATATTGAGGATTACCTTAGGAGCCACGACGGATAAGCGCGAGATCTCGTCGTTAGTAAAAAACTTGTTTGACACCTTGATAATACCCTTGTTGCCTACCTTCTGTGAAGGGTAGTTGAAGCCTATAGTAACGGGCGTTTCCAAATCGAATAGCCCTAATAGTGAAGCCACTTGGTATGTTTTACTGGCTGGTATGTGGTCAATGACGGTGCCGTGCTCAATAGCGGCAACCAAACGCTCTTTCTTATTCATCTGATAATTGTTTTATCGTTTTTAACTTCGTCAAGACTGATTCCAAGGACGTCGCAGAAAATGGCCTCACGGGCAAAGAGTCCGTTGCCGGCTTGTTGGATATAATATGCATGGGGGTTGTCGTCTACCTCATAAGCGATTTCGTTGACGCGTGGCAGTGGATGGAGTATTTTCATGTTTGGCTTGGCCAGTCGCAACATTTCGTTGTTCAGGATATAGACATTTTTGACTCGCTCATATTCCATCAAATCGGAGAAACGCTCTTTCTGTACACGAGTCATATAGAGGATATCGGCATCTGCTATGATTTTCTCGTTGAAGGCTGTGTGCTCCTGATACTTGATTCCGTGTTCTTCGCAATAGAGCTTATACTCTTTTGGCATCGCCAGTTCCTTCGGTGCCACAAAGTGAAATGTCGGGTTGAAGTGACGCATGGCCATCAGCAGCGAATGAACTGTGCGACCGTATTTCAAGTCGCCCACCATATATATATTAAGATTCTCGAGCGTACCTTGTGTCTTGTAGATTGAATATAGGTCGAGCATACATTGTGAAGGATGCTGATGAGCACCATCACCTGCGTTTACTATAGGTATTGGTGCAACCTCTGAAGCATAGACTGCTGCTCCTTCGATATGGTGGCGCATCACGATGACGTCAGCATAGTTGGAAACCATCAGTATCGTGTCTTTTAGTGTCTCGCCTTTCGTTCCGCTTGTAATCTTTGGATCTGCGAATCCGATAACGCGAGCTCCCAGTCGGTTAGCGGCCGTTTCAAAACTTAGACGTGTCCGGGTAGACGGCTCAAAGAAAAGCGTGGCTACTACTTTCCCTTTCAGCAATTCCCTGTTAGGGTACTTTTCAAATTCTTCAGCCATCTCAATCATATAGAGAATTTTCTCTTTTGTGAGGTCGGCAATTGTTACAAAATTATGCTTTTCCATCTGATATTTTAGTTTTCATGGGACAAAATTACATATTATTTCTGATTTCCGTGCGATATTTTAAAAGAAAATCGTAATTTTGCACCAAGATAATTAAAAGAGACGATTTTTTAGGCTTATGATAAAGTGGTTTGTACGTTTTTTGTGGACGTTATTGATATTGGTGGTGCTTGGTGCTGCTACGGCATTTTATGCGATTGACCAAGGATGGATTGGCTATATGCCACCTATTGAGGATTTGCAGAATCCAATTAACCGCTATGCCACGCAGGTATATTCGTCTGATGGAAAGTTGCTCGGTACGTGGAACTACAATCGTGAGAACCGCGTATTAGTAGATTATACCAAACTTTCACCGGCGTTGATTCAGGCACTGGTGGCTACTGAGGACGTCCGTTTCTATGAGCATTCTGGTATCGATTTCTATGCATTGGCGCGTGCTATTATTAAGCGTGGAATCATGGGGCAGAAGAGCGCTGGTGGTGGCTCTACCATAACTCAGCAGCTGGCGAAGCAGCTCTATTCGGAACATGCCAAAACCACGATGGAGCGTGTGCTCCAAAAACCGATAGAATGGGTAATTGCTGTTAAACTTGAACGTAATTATACGAAGGATGAGATCATTACGATGTATCTGAATTATTTTGACTTCCTTCATAATGCTGTTGGTATCAAGACGGCTTCTAATACTTATTTCGGTAAAGAGCCTAAGGATTTGACCGTTAATGAAGCGGCAACTCTGGTTGGCCTTTGTAAGAACCCATCATATTACAATCCTGTCAGAAATCCGGAGCGCAGTCGTGAGCGTCGTAATGTGGTGCTCGGACAGATGGTGAAGGCTGGTAGCCTTTCTCAGGCCGACTATGATAAGTTCAGTGCAGAACCTGTCCAGTTGCGTTTCCATGTTAGTGATCATAAGGATGGTATTGCTACTTATTTCCGTGATTTCTTGCGTCGTTATCTGATGGCCAAGAAACCAGAACGTGCTTTGTACGCTTCTTGGAATATGGTGAAATATCATATTGATTCAATTAATTGGGAATCAGATCCTTTGTACGGTTGGTGCAACAAGAACAAGAAGAAGAACGGTGAGCCTTATAGTATCTATACTGATGGCCTTCGTGTACACACAACCATTGACTCCCGTATGCAGAAATATGCAGAACTTGCTGTTGAGAAACATGTGGCAAAATATCTGCAACCAGCTTTTGATAAGGCTAATCTAAAGAAGCCTAATGCACCATTCTCCAAAGATTTGTCTTCAGCTCAAGTGAAAAATATTCTGATGCGTTCAGTCCGTCAGTGTGAACGTTATCGTGCCTTGAAAGAGAATAATGCTTCTGATGCTGAAATCGAAAAGTCTTTCCGTACACCGGTGAGGATGTCCATCTTTACGTATCATGGTGAAGTGGATACGACGATGACTCCAATTGATTCGATAAAATATTACAAATCGTTCCTTCGTGCCGGTTTTATGAGTATCTGTCCTCAGAACGGTCATGTGAAGGCTTATGTAGGTGGATTGAACTTCTCTCATTTTGCCTATGATATGGCAATGGAAGGTCGTCGTCAGGTGGGTTCTACTATTAAACCACTTCTTTATTCTTTAGCGATGGAAAATGGTTTCTCTCCTTGCGACGAGGCGCCGAATGTCCAGCAGACTTATATGGTAGCTGGTAAACCATGGACGCCGAGAAACAGCGGCCGTTCCAGGTATGGTCAGATGGTAACCTTGAAATGGGGTCTCCAACAATCAAATAACTGGATTTCGGCTTACCTGATGAGTAAGTTGAATCCTCAAGCTTTTGTTGATTTGCTCCACCAGTATGGCATTAATAATCCGGAGATACATCCATCTATGGCACTTTGTCTTGGACCTTGTGAGATTACGGTAGGCGAAATGGCCAGCGCTTATACCGCTTTTGTGAATCATGGTATTCGTGCAGCCCATATGTTCGTGACACGTATCGAGGATGGAGAAGGCAATCTGATTGCTCAGTTTCAACCTCGAATGAATGAAGTCATCAGCGAAGAGAGTGCCAATAAGATGCTCTATATGTTGAAAGCTGTTGTCGATGGTGGAACGGCTGGCAGACTTCGCCATAAGTACAATATGAAGGGAGAAATTGGTGGCAAAACCGGTACGACCAATAATAATAGTGATGCTTGGTTTGTGGGTGTGACGCCATCGCTTGTCAGTGTTTGCTGGGTGGGAGGCGATGACCGTGATATCCATTTCGATTCTATGGATATGGGACAGGGCGCTACGATGGCACTGCCTGTTTTTGCCTATTATATGCAGCAGATTTATGCTGATGCTCAGATTGGAATTAATGAAAGTGCAGTCTTTGATATGCCAGAGGGATATAACCCCTGTTCTTACATTGATGATGCGCTTGGTGATAACGAAATCGAGGAAATTTTCGAGTAGTTTTATATATAAGGAAAGATTAAGACGCTTGTTTTGTCAATAATCCCGAAAACTTTCATGTTTTTCTGAAAAAAGTTGGAGAAAAATTTGGAGGGTATCAAAAATAGTCGTACCTTTGCATCCGCTTTCGCCCAAAAACATGGGTTTGAGGCATG
>Ga0247610_10003797_pt1 | contig 16351 bp, 21 predicted proteins | sample 174DNAGHGhighgp2_FD_193483 | JGI IMG/M metagenome (GOLD analysis project Ga0247610, IMG submission 193483) | Sheep rumen microbial communities from Palmerston North, Manawatu-Wanganui, New Zealand - 1742 DNA GHGhigh gp2 | ecosystem: Host-associated > Mammals > Digestive system > Stomach > Rumen... | reverse complement strand
AAGGGTGCAACGGTCTCTGACTTTGATTTCCCTCTTTCTAATCTCCCTAACGCTCCTACCTATGCTGTCCCTCCACAATAGGCTTCGGAGTTCCTCATCCTCACAGTTGGTATCGATGAAGTTCTTTATCTTTCCATAGTTGATGAAGAGATTGGAGTCCTTATCGTTGAAGGTCTTTAGGTATCTCTTGTAAGTCTCTGTAATTGTCTTTATGTCCATGTCTCTGATTGTTTTTGGTTCTTATTAGTATCGTTGAGACTGCAAGGAAAGCCTCTCAATAATGGCTTTCCGCTACGCAGTCGATTAATCTTCACTCTCTTCCCTTTCCCTCCTTGCATAAGCAATCCTCTTGTTCAAGTCTTCTAGGAAGGAGTTATCTTCCTCATAGTCCTTTGGGTCTAACACACAACCACCAAAGAGGCTGTCAATCACCTTATCTTCAATCACCCTCGCTTGCTGTTCTGATTTGTAATGTTCTGTTGTGTTCTGGTCTGCTATGGCTTGGTTTGAAGTGCTATGCTCTGTAGTGTTATGAGTTGGTTTGGTTTGTTCTGTACTGTTATGTTCTGTACTGTTATGTTCTGAATTGTTATGGTCTGTACTGTTATGGTATGGCTTGTTATGGTCTGTTATGCTATGTAATGTATTGTTATGTAATGATATGTTATGTAATGGAGTCCCAATAGGGGTTTCAAGAGATTGAGCCTTGTCCTTGAATCTTGCAAATCTCTCACCAATTGACCTTTTCCTAATAGGCAGTTCAAGTGCTTCAAAGTTGATGTCATACTCTGATGCGTTACCAAGACAAGTCCCAACCTTTCTGTCAACCAATCCATACAGTTTTAGCTCTGCTAGAGCATTCTGCAATGTTGTATGACCAACACCACCTATCTTACATAATAGTTCGTTGTCGATAGCAATTATTCCGCTTTCCATTGCCTTGCTGTTTTCCGTCCATAGCAACAATGCCCCCAATGTCTTTTGGGCTGCAAGGCTAAGTTCCGATTCAATGATGTTGGATGGCAACTGTTCCAACACGATTCCCAAATTTTGTTTTTTCATGCTAGTTAAGTTTATCTTATTATTTTCATCCCCAAGCGGCTTTTGGATGAAGGTTGGTGAGGAAGATAAACCGCTTGATGAACCTCACCAACCAATTAGAAAAGAAATAAGTTACCAACCTACTTCTATATAAAATATAAGGATTTTCTCTCAAAAATCAAGTCTTTTTCCAACTTTTTTAAGAGTTACTTTATATTTATAAGTATATGGGACGGTGCAAAAGCACACCGATTCTCGGAATAAGTTAATTAAATGATAATACTATGGAATATAGAACACACAAAAGGTTTCCAAACTATGAAATCTATGAGGATGGAACCATCTGGCGCAAGGAACACAGAACAATCAACGGCTCACGCTTGAAGAGGATGCAGATATTCCCCTATGTGGCAAAGAATAAGTACTTGGTGGTGTGCTTGCATGATACCAATTGCAATAGGGTGCAGCAGTATTTGCACCGCTTGGTCTATGAAGCTTTCTTCGGTGAGATTCTAGATAAATATGAGATTGACCACATAGATGGGGATAGAAATAACTGTACCGTGCAGAATCTACGTCTTTCAACCCATAAGGCAAACTGCAACAACCCATCGAGCATTGCAAGGTACAAGGCTGCAAACTCACTTGACAAGGGCAAGTTCGATAGGGACAGAATGATTAAAGCCCAAGGGAAGGAAGCGTATGATAAAGCGGTCAAGGTCTTTAAGCGGTTGGTGAGGAAACACGGTTCTTGCGGCACATGGAAGCTGATGAAGGAAGCCCACATAGGCTATCAGAGGGCATTTAAGATTGTGAATGAGGGAAAGGAAATGGGAGTGTCTTGATGAAGATGCTCCCATTTCTCTATTAATATACTAAATAAGAATATTTTACTAAATAATATATTATAATATAATATTATATTAATATATAAAAGAACATTTCAATATATTAATTAATAATTTATTTTTATATATTATACAAATTCTAGTATAATTACCCCCCTTAGAATTTGCTTTTCTCATTTATTTTTTATATCTTTGCTCATATCAGATATGTTTAATTTAAAAAGTAATGTTATGAAAGACCTAAAGAGAGAATACAAAATCGAAAACTCCATCTACTTCAACTCCAAGTTCGGTGAGAAAGTCCTTTCCAACATGTACCCATGTCGGCTTGAATACGATGGTGTGGTTTATCACAGTGTTGAGCAGATGTTCTATGCTTTGCTTTACAAAGAGTTGCTAGAGAAGAATATGAAATGCAAGAATGCTTTCGAGGTCAAGGAAATGTATAAGACCTATGTTCTGGAGAAGAAAGCATCGAAACTCTATGGAGAGACCAATGACGATGTGAGGAAGCGTGATTGGGAAAGGCTGTTGTTCCATTACAGAGTAATCCATAAGTGCCATCAAGTGAAGTTCCAACAGTTCAAGCCCTTCCGAGACATTATCATCAACAGTGGTGATAAGGACATCGTGGAATGGTGCTATTGGATTCACGATAAAAGCATAGATGACTTTGGCACTTACAAGGATGAAGAGAAAGGGCTGTTTGTCGGTGGGAATGCTTGTGGCAGAAGCATGATGGCTGTACGACAAGAGTACAGAGAGGGTAAACTAAAGGTTTGCTAGAGAGTTAAACTTATGACAACACCAAGTTCCAACACGAAATAGTTTGTCTAGAATTTGGAATTCTCAGAAAAAGGATATATCTTTGCTTAAGATGTAAAAATACGTTAACATTCTTGGTCAGCTCAAAAAAATTTCGTACCTTTACATCACTTGAAAAATCAAGGAAACTTCTAGGATTAGCCCAATTGCCTAGGTTTTTGAGATTAAATTGGACTTTTCAAGTATCGGCAGCAGACTAGTTGAGAGGAATACTAGTTCTTGGTAGGTAATACGTAGTACCTATCCCTCTTAACTACGCTCTGTTCGGCAGCAGAACCTTCGACATAGTAGGTACTGCAATATTCCAAACCTTTAGTGGACATCGAGGAATGGAGGCAGCAGCCCTTTAGGTCTGTTGTTGGGGAAGGTGTGTCCGTAGTGGTAATTGCAATCTTGGTGATGAATATGATAAAGACCGTCGAGATTTCACATATTGGCGAGAAGCCCACAAGCTCTTCTGATGCGCATATCTGCTGCATCTGTGGGGAGTCTTTCGAGGGTGTCGGCTACTATCCACGTCCTTTCAAAATAGAGGGTGTGTGCTGTGCTGACTGCCATCGTAAGTACGTGATTCCCTCACGTTTTGACCTCATATTCAAAGCCAAGTGCGCATAATGCTGATAAATCTGATGGCTCCAAATATAGCAAAATCATTGGCATCAAGAATCGCCTCTCAATTGCGTAGGGGTGAACTGAATCCCCATCGGATTGGAGAGATTGAGAAGAAGATTGGTGTCTCTCTGAATCTGACTGAGAAGGATTTGGCTTGGGTTGTTGCGGTATGGGAGAACCGTCAGTTGTATCGGAATTAGAAACAAAATGAATAAGTATAAGACATCTAGGAATAATAGGGCAGAACATGACTTTTACGCCACAGACCCATTGGCAGCGAAGTTGCTGTTGAATGTCGAGCAGTTCGACAAGAACGTGTGGGAGTGTGCTAGTGGAGAGAATCATCTTGCGAATGTGTTCAGAAAGTATGGCCACAATGTTAGGACATCTGACATCGTGCGTAGAACATCGTCAACTGAGGTTTTAGACTTTCTCAGTTGCTGTAAGAAGTGGAATGGTGACATAATCACCAACCCACCCTACAAGAACTGTCTGGAGTTCGTCAAAAAAGCTCTATCTCTGGTGTCCGAAGGTCACAAGGTGGCCATGTTCCTACGCTTGCAGTTCCTAGAGAGCATGGAGCGTTGGGAGTTCTTTAAGGATAATCCACCAAAGATTGTTTATGTCTCTTCTAAGCGGATAAAGTGCGGTAAGGATGGTGACTTCAATTCCGAAATGTCAAGCATTCAGTGTTACGCTTGGTTCGTGTGGGAGAAGGGATATAAGGGCAATACAACACTCTCTTGGATTAATCATGGGGAGCAGATTAAGGACTGTCCGAAGGTGGGCAAAGTGTCAGATGAGGACATCTTGACTCCAAGGCAGCAAGTGAAGGTCGCTGTTGGTCAGCAGCACATGAACCTCTTCGTGCAGAGAGTGGAAAGGGACGTATATCAAAAGTATGGTCTAGACAAGCTTCACTACATGAAAGAGCCTATAAACAAGGCGGCTGCGTGTCTCTTGTTCACTGACTCGAAGGGGCGTAACGTGGCTTTTGTTGGACTTCTTAATAATCCTTCTAGAACTTATCCTAATGGTGTTTTGGTAAGTCGTATTGTGGTTTTCCCAAAGTTTCAAGGTCGTGGTCTTGCAGTTCCCATATTGGATAAGGTCGGTGGGATGCTTGCAGCCAAAGGGCTTCAGCTGTTCATAAATACAGAAGATAAGAAGTTTGGCAAGAGGTTGGACGGTGCTGCATGTTGGGTTGGTACGACCTTTGATAAGAAGGTACGCAAGTATTATAGCAGTGATGGCACCCACAAGAATCGGAAGAGTGGGGTCATGCGTAGAAAGAAGTATGTTGGCAGTGCTTTGCATGGTTATAATGTACACTTGGAAAGGGTTGCTGTACTGAGAAGTTGGAAACATGAGAATGAGGGCAAAATGGTCGAAATATGCGGTAAAGCCAATGATAATAAGGCAGTAAAGCCAATTTACCATCCTATGATTCACCATTCTCATGCTATGGAGGTAGCAATGTCTGGTGCTGATGGCCACTGTGGAAACTTAGATAAGATTGGTACTAGCAATAGAAGTGGGTCTATTGAGAGAATCAGTTCATCTTTCTATGACTTACCCCATTGTTCTGCGAGGGGTACTCCATTACGCTCTTTTGACTATGATAGCAGCTAATTTCACAATAAGATAAAAAAAGTTTGTCTGGAATTTGGAATTGTCAAAAAAAGGATATATCTTTGCTTTGGAAGGTTTGAAATCCCATTATGTGCAAATAAAGGATTCTTTAAGGGCTTCAACCTTCCAATAATAGGCAAATACTGTAAAGTATCTTTTCACATCCTTCTAACTAAGGATGATTAGTATTAACGAGGTTGAGAGTTAGGGACTGCCTTTTATTTCTAAATGAATTTATGAGTCACAAAGAATTAGACTATAAGGACGTTGAGAATATGTCCAAAGAAGAGTTGGAGAAGATAAAGGAGATTAGTTTGATTGACTATAATGTACGTGTAATTACATTAGCAGAATACGGCGAAAAGCAAGCTTATAGTCACTTGATTTACATTCCTTCTGTATTATTAAAGGATATTGATGCTGTGGAATGTACTCTCGATTATCCGCTTAATGAAGAGCACAAATTCAATATTCCATTGGATAAAGCAGATTTTGGAAAGATGACACTGCTTGATGTTGATGCCATCTTGCTAGCTGTCTCAAACGAATACAAGATGCTGTGGAATGAGCATCAAGAATTGTTTTGGGGACATCATTTGGGCGATTTGTGGATAGAGAATCTGATTCTTAAAGGTAATGTTCTTGAAGTTTGGATAGGTAGTTGATTATGAGTAGTCAGTATTTAACTAAGACAGAATTGGCTAAGAGGTGGTCATTGGGATTGATTGATAGGTTCTTTCCCATACCATCCAAGGAAGAGATAAATCCCATAAAGCCAAGATATGCACCAATGCAGTTGTACAATATCCATCAAGTGCGGATGATTGAAGCCTCACATGCCTTTAGGGTAGAATTGGAAAAGACAATAAAACGTAAGATTGCACTCAAAGAAATAAAGAAGAGAAAGATTATGGCGCAATAATTGATATTTATAGCCATATTAAATTTATGATTACTTCCATTAATATCATTGGGTTGGGATTTCATTTATTTGGGTCTCAACCCTTTATTATTTGTCGTTAACAAATCCTGACAATTTGCCACTGGCTGTTAACGAATCCTGTTAGGCGTAAAGTCCTGACAATGAGCTAGTTAAACCCAGTTAAAAGTTTATTTCAAATTTGCTGGATTCGAATTGTTTTTGTACCTTTGCATCGCAGTTAAACAATTGACTATCAGGAAGTTATAAACATTATTAATAATAAATCATTTGAATTATGGTACAGATTATTTCCATCGAAAATCAGACAGCAGTGAGAGCAACAGTTATCGCCAACAGAACTGGCAGTGCAGAGATTGGCATTATGAAAGCCATGATGATAGCACTCTTAAAGGAGAAATTAAAAAATGGAATCGCCCATTTTGAGTACGCCAAGAAACCCAATAAATATGGCGAAATCGAAATTAGAGAGGCTTGGGGCACAACACAGTCAAACATCGCCTCTGCCATGACCAATGGACGTGGCTACTGCAAAGAGCTAGACAACTGCATAGCGTATTACGATGTAGTCAAGGGTGGGTGGCGTTCATTCCGTTTCGAGAATCTGGTTAAGGTCTATTAATTACAATCCAAGGGGTGTACCGCCAAATGGTACACCCTACTAAAAAAGAGTCTATATGAATAAGATTGAGGTCGAGCAATTCCTAGACAAGCTCACATTGAAACTAATGCGTAAGCCCACTGTCAAGATGTGGCAAGCTTGCAGATGGAAGGTTAGGAATCAGCACTTGTCTTTTGAGGTTAAGGGCTTGCTCTTTAGTGGCACTGTGGAGATAGCCATCAATGAGAAGCAAGATGCGTATGACATCTATTTTCTTGGCCGTTTGAATGCTTTAGAGAAGTTCATCCCCAACATCGATGGAAAGGACTTGGTTCAAGTGCTTGATACCCACATCGAGAATCCAAAGGATGGTTCATACTTCAACCTTATCAAGCGATATGCGAAACAGAACTACCGCAAACAAAGGACTGTGTACTTATTTAAGTAGGATATGGATAGAGCTAGACACATAATGAGGCTGTTGGGAGAGCAGAGCATTGTAGCAGCTACAATGGGAATCACCAACATAAGGCCATTGCCAAAGAATCGAGGGATTATGTTTCGGACTAACGGAAACCGTTTCAGTGGACTTGTTAAAGTTCGACATGATTCAGCAGATAGATATAACATCCTTTATATTCCAAGCGGTAAAGGTGATGTCACAGAGCAAAGGGGAGTGAATGAAATGGACTTGGTTAATGAGATAAGCAAAAAGGTGGGACAGTCAACAATGGTTCTTGATTTCCTTATTGACATGTACTTAATTAAGTAGGATTATGGAGAATATGGCGAATTATATCATGCGCATATTGCGCAGTGAACTTATGGTGATGTATAGTTGGGGGTGTTCCAATTTCAAGGCTCTACCCAATAATGAGGGAATTTTGTTCCATACAAACGGCTTTAAACATGTCGGATGGGTAAAGGTCGTATATGATGAAGGGGCAGACCTATTCAACATCTTCTATTTGGACAATGACAAGCAGACACAGAAGATTCAGAAGGGCATCTATCTTGACGAGCTTGTTAAGACAATCGATAATGAGGTTGAAAAGACAGAGAACTATGACCAAGATGTAAGGCAGTTCTTTATTAACATGCTAAAATAGGGTTTCACTATTGAACAAAGAAATATAAGTCCCTAAAATGGGAGGTCTTTAAATCCAGCAAATATTAATAATTTTAATAACGGTCAAAAATATCAAATTTGAAAGTATTATGAGTTTAAGAAACACGAAAACAACAGCCGATTATATTCCGTTTGATTCGGCTATAAATTTGGTTCATCGTCTTTTCAAAGACAAGAACTATGTTATGAGTCTGTTCGTTGCAACTGGCATCTTTACTGGACTTCGCATTCATGATTTACGTGATTTGAGGTGGAATCAGTTGCTTCAAGGTGGAGTTATGACCATCATTGAGCACAAGACAAAGAAGGAAAGGAAGATTAAGCTGAATCCAGACTTTGTTGAGCATGTGAAGCTCTGCTACGAAGCAATGGGTATAAAGAATCCCAATGAGCACTGTTTCCTCTCTCAGAAGAAAACGGTTATCTCTACTCAGTGGTTTAACCGCTTGCTAAAGCAGATAAGGAACAAATACCATGTCCCTTGCAAGAATATAAGCTGTCATAGCCTCAGAAAAACGATGGGGAGAGCCATCTTCGAGAAGTCCGAGGAAAACAGTGAAATGGCACTTATCAAGCTGTCTGAGGTCTTTGGCCACAGCAATACACAGATAACAAGGCGTTATCTAGGATTAAAACAAGAAGAGATTTTAGAGGCTTATGACCTTCTTTCATTTTAATGGGTATAGCAATGAGAACAAAGCCAAATTACAAGGGGCAGACCTTTGAAGTCACCTACGATAAGGAGTTTGAGGTTAAGCGGAATTACATCTACAGATTCATTCTCAGACGTGAAGAGGACATCGATAAAGTGATGATGTATGAGTTCGGCACAGACATTCACATTCAGATTGCCAATGTCGGCTGTGTAATCCTCTTCACCAACCTTCCAAGAGTTGAGAAGCTTTCAATAATGCCTTGTAGGAGCAATCCCCCTCTGCTAAGGCAAATATATCGGATGATTGAGAATGGTGTGTGTATTTAACTTATAAAAAGAAGCCAATAGTTTAGTCACTATTGGCTTTCTGTTGCGAATCAGTTTCTTCGTCTATGATTGTGGGAGGATAATGCTTTTTTATAATTCTGAAAACTTCGGCAATCAAAGCTTCTGCATCTTTCTCAGAACATTGACCATTCACTGTAGAAACTTCATACATAGTGCTGTTAATAGCAGATTGTCTATGCCTTTGCCATAGTCGGTAGGTAAAATCGCCAATTGTAATTAAACCAGAAATAATCGACAGAATATTCATCGATGCAGTAGCAATATCTATTATTCCTAGTTGTGAAGCGAGTATGCGATTAACGCCATCCTTATTTGGAGTTTTGGGCATTCTGTTAATCAGCTCAATTACATAATCTTGCAAATATGATAAATCCATATATAAATAATATACAAGTTAGCATTACAATCCTTTGGGGCACAAAGTTACTAAAAAAAGTGAGACTACACACAAAAATTAGATAAAAGTTTCACTTTTTACCTAGATTAAGTTGCTATTCTGATTCATATTTGCTATCTTTGCATCAAAATTTGATGTATTGCCTTTGAATAGATTTATTAGATTATCGAATGACCTATAACGAACTATTGAATCAGAAGGAATGGTGGAGCAAATGCAATGAGATACTTGGTCGTGACCATTACACTTGCAAGGATTGTGGATGCTTGGGCTTTCACAATGAGGGAAACTTTATTAAGCTCAATAACATTAAGGAAATAGACTCATTGCTCAAAGGTCGGTTTTTAAACGGTACTATGTTTTCAATGTTTTGGGCTGATGTACCTTACAATACACCCCATCCTACAAGAAACATCAAGTTTGATGTAGAACGTAATATAAACGGCTTGACTGCATATAGTTTGCATAATTTCATTTGGAAGAACAGCCTTTTTGAGAATATAGCTTTGATTCCAGACACTATAATAGCTGTTTCTGAAAAGGAAATAGAGAGGCTTGATGCAACATTGTACTTCTTTAATCAATTATCAAAAGATACAGTATCCAAAAGTAAGTATTCTGTCATGAGGGCATATCTCTTTGAGTTCCCTTCTATTATTTCAAATGACACCTATGTGAATATTGAATATTCAACTGCAAGCGATAAAATGATTTTTAATGTAACATCTGATAAAAGAGTACTTTCCATGCAATTTAGCCCTAGTCATTTCCCCTTGAAGGGCTTGAATATCCATCATACCTACTACATCAAGGGTCATAAGCCTTGGGAATATGAAGATGATGCTCTTGTAACTCTATGTGAGAACTGCCATAAGAAGAGGCACGAAAAGGCTAAAACACCGATATACACTAGTCAAGGAGCAGTAATTGGATATGCAACTGTTTGCCCTAGATGCGGTGGAAGTGGCTATTTGCCTCAATACAGTCACGTTGAGCATGGAAGATGTTTCAAATGCGGTGGTGAAGGAGTTATTATAAATGACTGACATATTGAATGAATCTATAAATAACAAAAACTGATATGGCAAAGGTCGGCAAATACAAAGATGCTAAATTTGAGAATAGCTTGCAGTTGATTCGTCCAGCATTGGAATGGGCTGAGAAACAAGACGTGGAGAGGTTGAGCCAATACCTATTGGAGAGTGCCAACATACCCTTGTACTGTTTTAGCAGTGGTGGTTCATCTGCTTCAAATGACTATTTGGCATTGCTCTATGAGTCCAATAGGGGTATGGCCAAGTCACTCACACCCCTTGCAATGGCATCCATTTCAGACGAAGCCTTGAAAACAGCGAAGATAATCATAACCTCAGGTGGTGGGCATGGTGTTGATGAAGAATATACTGTAATCAGAGCAGCAGAGGTTAATCCGCAAGGTGTATGCGGCATAACAAGCAAGAATGACGGTAAAAATGTGATTTTAAACACATTGAAGGGAATCACTAACAATTGGTTCTTATTCAATACCCCAAGAATGGAGGGCTTTCTTGGCACGGATTCCATTATCGCTATGTTTGGCATATTCTATAAGGCTTTCACTAATGATGATGATTTCGTTAGTAAGCTAGACTTTGACCTAACCCCTACACACTGTTATTCCTATGCCCCTAGAGTTGAAGGTGCTATCCCATCTATCAAAGATATTAAGAACTATATCGTATTATTCAGTGGATGGAGCAGACCCATAGCACAAGACTTTGAAAGCAAGATGATTGAGAGTGGCATTGCATCTGTGCAGCTCTGTGACTATAGGAATTTCTGTCATGGCAGATTCATCTTCATTTCCAAACATCTAGAAGATTCAGCATTTGTATTATTCTTAACCCCTAGGGAAAGGGAATACGCAAGGAGGCTGATTTTAGAAGGTCAAACATTCAGGGGTAAGATGGACGTTTTCCCAAAGAACACGGCCATTATAAAGATTGAGACAGAATTAGATAGTCCACTTGCATCAATTGACCTTATGATTAAAAGTCAAGTATGCTTCAATGATATTGCCAAGGCTAGTAGGTACTCTATTGATGATGACCCTTGCAACCCAGATAATCCATGTGGAATAGATAAGAGATACCCAAGAAGCCTTGATTGGGGAAACATGAGTGATTTGAGAGGATTAAATAATAACATTCCACTGAAAACACGCACAACAAAAGGTGGTGATGAAGTCATTAAGATGGGTACATTGAAGGGGGTCAACAGAAAGATAATCATTAACTATGAACCCTTCAAGACAATTGAAGAAATTGCCAAGGCCAATAAAGTTAAGATACCTACTGTGTGGAAATACATTAGGGAAAAGAAAATTGATAGGCAGAGAGACGAGCGCATGAAAACATATAATGATGTATGGCAAGAATACATAAAGGACTCTGACATATCAATTGCAAAGTTGGCAAGGAAGCTCAAACTCTCTGAGAACACCGTTAAATATTATCTTACGCATACTCCAGACGATTTGAAACCAAAGCCGAATAAGGTCGGCTTGGTTGTAGAGCATTCAACGGTTAAGAAACTGAGAGAGTCAATTCAAGAGTATGAAAAGAGATTCGAGAAGTTCCAAAAGGTATTTGCAAAGAATCCCACATTGTCAGCAGAGGAACTACGCAAGAAACTCATTTGGAGTGATGATAAGAAAGGAAAGAACACTGCCTTGGTAAAAGCTTTTATGCAGATGAAGGAGTTCAAGTATATGTTCAAGGATGGTGCTATTGAATGGGTAACAACCGAAAGAGCACAGGAAACGGCAATTCCAGAGCTGACAGAGCTTCAGGAGCCGAAAGCCGAGGAAACACCCACAAGGAAAAAGAAAACCTCTCAGGAGGTCAGGAAATCGTCTGATTCCCTTGAAGGGGTTGATGACGATTTGAGAAAGAAGCTAAAGAGGGCTAAGATAAAGTCGCTTGCAGAGCTTTATAAGCAAAGGGATGCCATCTTGGAGAAGGAAAAGGAGAGGGTTGCTGAGTATGGAGAGGTCTATGCCAAAGCGAAGCCCTTAACGTGGGATGATTTCAGTTTCCGCAAGACACATACCTATGACACAAGCAAGGTGGACTGTTGGAGCTTCAATAGCAAGACAGACGAAAGGGATGGTATTAGCCTACAACTTGGGAACATGGCAAATGGCTTTGGAGTTACCATATTAGGAAGGGCGTTCGCAAATTCAGAAGTCCCCTACCAATTGGCATCATTCCAAGGCGATGAAACCTCAGTAGCGGTTCAAATGGAGATTTCAGACCCATCCAATCCATTCTATTCAAACGGATTGGGTATGAAGCGTAAGTACATCTACAATAAAGATTATGCACCATACAGAAGGGACTATGAGTTTGAGCTTGGTAGGCAGAATTGGTGCTATGAATGGATGAAGTTTGTGGTTTGGGAAAAGGTCAAACAAAATAAGGGCTTCAGAGACATTTTGTTATCTATCCCCAAGAATGCTATTATCATCGAGCAAGCACAGAGAAGAGGACATGTGATGTGGGGCTGTTGGAATGAGGAATTGCTAAAGGAAAGGAATATAATGAAGCTTGCAGCAATGGCAGAGTGCGGATTAAGCGACATATCACCAAAGGTAAAGAATGCAATATATCAAGTGAACTGTGCTTCAAAATGGGTCGGAGAGAATGCGATGGGGCAGATACTGACAATGGCAAAGCTAGCCCTTAATGAAGGGATTCAGATGCCCATCGATGCGAAGATGCTCAATGATGCCAAGATATGTTGGTTCGGTGATGTATTGGTATTCACAAAGCATAAAGATGGAAGTGTTACAGTGGAAGCAAAGCCATCTGATGCTAAGAAAGAAACACCAATGCCAAGATTAACTAGAGTAAAGGTTACTGTAGAAAGCAAGGAAGAGAATGTTCAGACAAACTTTGAGTTGACTGAGGAAAATAAGGCATCAAAGAAGGAAATGCTATCTATCAAGAGTGGCGAGTTATTGGATGATTTATTAAAATAGTAGGTAATTATGGGATTCTTCAATTCGATAAAGAACGTTGACGAGTTATTAGCCAAGGTTGGCTATCTGAGGCAATATCTTAGGGTTTATGACGAAAAGGACATCATTCTTTTCAGATACAATTCCAAGGGTGATGCCAAGATGCTGAGTAACATGTATGCAAGCAGTGTGCCTTTGCCTTGGAGGGGCAAGAAATACAACTCAGTTGAGCAGATGATTATTTCATCGTACATCGAGGACAATTGCAATCCAAAGTATAAGGAAGAAATGGATTATGTCCTAGATTATATCTACCGTTGTGATGATGGAATGGACGTTAAGAGTAGTAAGGACGTTCAAGCCCTCTATAAGAAGGTGAGGGCTGAAACCATTGCTGTCATTGGCGAAGAGAAATGGGATTTGAACGATTGGGTCATATCTAGTGCAGCCATTAAGGTTAAGTATGACTATTGCCCAGAGTTTAGGGAATTTGTCAATGCTCATAGTGATAAATATTTCTGTGAGTATATCTACACCAAACCAAAAGTCAAGGCTGGAGTTCTAAAGGTGACAGATGAGAATAGTCCTTTTTTTGGTAAGTATATCGGTGCTAACTACACTGGCATTGCAATTCAACGTTGTTTAACCCAATAATCAGTGAAATTGTGGCACATTATTAACAATAAAAACAAAAGGATATGACAGTAAAAGAATTTGCAACAAGACATTCTTCTTGTTCTTTATTTGAAACAGAAGAGATAGCAAGCAGTTTATGCGATGAAGGTATAATTGACTATGACAAGTGGCTAGAAACAATCGGCAAGACAGAAGATGATGCGAGTTATAATGATGATAATGAACTATTTGACATCATTGAGGAAGGGATAATAATGGGCAATCAGAAATTCTTAGAACCATATCTTGATGACAAGGGGGAATTTGATGATGAAGCTCTCGAATATGATAGTGATGAATTGGCTGAATTTGTTTATTCATTTGTCAAAGAGAAAATGAAAGTAGAGTTTCCAAAATTAATTGAAAAGAAGAGCAAATGAAACTGATTAAAGGAGAGTTTAAGGAGAAGTAGGACTTACTGTTTACAACGTCCATAAGGGGCACATTCTCAGAAAAAAAACGGTGGAAATCATCATCGACTTGCACCGTTCATTGTCATAACATGTAGGAAGGTTTAGCGTTTAATTCCATATTGAATAAGTCTGGTCTACTTCAACGTACTCGTGGAATGTAAAAACGCCCCCTCAAAAATTGATATGTACTTATTTTCTTTCCGCATCATTTTTTACCTATAATTAAATTGTCAGAGACTATTTCATTATCGTTTACCTCAGTTGTTTCATTATTTGATTCTGACTCTTCTACTACAGACATATTATCATCACATTCGCTATTAACTTGCTTATTATTCTCTTTTTCTTTTTGTTCAGCCTCTTCTTCCTCTTTCTTTCTATTGACATTACGAAGTTCACGCACTAGTTGTATGAGAATGTCAAAGAATAAAGCGGCTCCTGTACCAACTAGGACGGAATAGATGATAGCTTTTCTGTTATTTCGATTCATAGCTTCAATATCAGTTGCTTGAATTAGGATGCAATGATTTTTGGCCACCTTATTTACGGCTTCGTCAGTATAATAAAACAAATACCCATTAGTGAAAATATCTGGTTGTGGATAGATGTATTGGTATAATAGTTTTTTGTTACCTACATGATGAAAACCCCTATTTGTTGTTACATCCCCAATCTGTATGCTTATGTTATAAAAGCCATGTGATTTTTGAGTGTCCTTCACCAATGGTAAGAAATCAAAATCAATATAGTAGTTATAGTAAGAGTCATTGTTTGCTCTTCCGAGTTTGTTTGAATAGAAATTGATAGATTGCATTCCTTCTATAAGACTATCACGCATAGGCAAAGGTTGATTCTTCGCAGATATAACGCTTATCTCAATGGCAGAATCAGATAACATCTTTTGGGTCAAATGTGTCTCAAATTTCGTTTCTATCGAGGATGTTATAAAGATAGAATCTTGGTCAACGTACAAATCATCCAAATAAGGCTCGCTGTGTAATGTAATCACGGTTGGGTCTTTGGGCTTATCCTTATCCAAGGAATCTCTATTAGAATAATCATAATGATAGACCACATTAATCATACTTCTATACTTATTATTTGTCTCTTTGAGAAGAGAATCGGAGTCAATTATGAAATCTATAGATAATGATGTAATAGTGTCTTTATGGGAATATGGCGATTGAGGTTGTTTGAACTCTAAAGTAATATCGTGCATAATTGTATCCGATGAAGAAACATTCTTATGCCACCATAAAGCTGTAACAACTCCAACCAAAATACACATAACAAAATGGAAAAAACCATGTGACAAAAAGTAAGAGCCGTGTTTCAATGGTTCTTTTACAAGGAATCTAACTACCCACTTTTCATAAAAATCATGCCATCTATTCATATTATTTTTGTTTTATATGCAATTACAGATTTGATATGAATTTGCTTATTTTGTGTACAAAGATACTCATATATTTGTAAAATGAGGGTAAAACAAAAGAAAAATCGAATAAAACGAGTTTCTATCGAGTATTTTTTGTATTTTTGTGGACTGTTTAACATAAAAGCCGAAAATGAGTATGAGACAAACAATGAAGAGGTTATGCCTATTGACAATGTTAATGTCATTATGTATTTCAATATTTGCAGATGAATTTGAAGTTGATGGAATCAAGTATAGGACAACATCTTCTTCAACAGTGGAAGTGTCATCTAAAAGACCTAATTATAGTGGAGATATTATAATTCCTGAAGTCGTTACAAATAATAAAAATACGTACAGTGTCACGTCAATTGGATATCAAGCTTTCAGTGGTTGCAGCAGTCTTGCATCAGTGACCATTCCCAATAGTGTGACATCAATCGGTTCTTCTGCTTTCGAGGGATGTAGCAGTCTGACCTCTGTGACCATTCCCAACAGTGTAGAATCAATTGGATACTGGGCTTTCCATGGTTGCAGCAGACTTGCATCAGTGACCATCCCCAATAGTGTCACGTCAATTGGAGAGAGAACTTTCTATGGTTGCAGCAGTCTTGCATCAGTCACCATCGGAAACAGTGTTACGTCAATTGGATATGAAGCTTTCAGTGGTTGCAGCAGTCTTGCATCAGTCACCATCCCCAATAGTGTCACGTCAATTGGAGAGAGAACTTTCTATGGTTGCAGCAGTCTTGCATCAGTCACCATCGGAAACAGTGTTACGTCAATTGGATATGAAGCTTTCAGTGGTTGCAGCAGTC
>Ga0247610_10003796_pt1 | contig 16351 bp, 11 predicted proteins | sample 174DNAGHGhighgp2_FD_193483 | JGI IMG/M metagenome (GOLD analysis project Ga0247610, IMG submission 193483) | Sheep rumen microbial communities from Palmerston North, Manawatu-Wanganui, New Zealand - 1742 DNA GHGhigh gp2 | ecosystem: Host-associated > Mammals > Digestive system > Stomach > Rumen... | reverse complement strand
CTCGAACTAACCGTCTGTGATAACTTCTGCTCCCACAGACCCGTAAGTCTTAGCATATCGCTCGAGCCATACTGCACTTTAAATCGCAGATGAGTCTTTTCGCCTTTCGAGAAATCAGGCGCTTTGGTGCGGATATAGATGGCACCAGCATTGCCAAAGTCGCTGGCAGGTTGGAAGATGGCACTCTTCTGTCCGTTGTATAGTGTGATATCCTCTACATTATCCAGCGAGAACTGGCCCAGGTCTATCTGTCCGTTCTGTGCATTTCCCAGTTGCACGCCATCGTAGCTTATGCCCAGATGGTGTGTACCCATCGAACGGATGTTCACAGTCTTTATGCCACCCACTCCACCATAATCCTTCAGTTGTATGCCTGAGAAATAGCGCAATGCATCAGCCACAGAGTGTGTATTCAGTTGCTCCAGCAGCTCGCCCTTAAGCTTCTGACTGGGCACCACCTCGCGCATGGCAGGCTTCGACACGACAATTATCTCACGCACATGCTGTACGGAGTCCAACTTGCTTTGTGCCGCCGTTGTCATCGCCAACACGCAAGCCATTGTCAATGTGAATGCTCGATTCATCATTCTTAATGTTGCCATCGCCCTCTAACCCCAGAGACAGGCAAGCGGCTAAAGTTTCATCGGCAGGTATTCTGACTCGTCGTCTGGCCACAAACGTCTTCCCAATAATCTCAGTGACATACATGTTTGCGCCTCACGAAGGACGACTTACAGCAGCGGGACTGTTCAGGACTCTCACCCGATTCCCTATTAATCTCCACGAGGAGAACCGATTACTGCCTGCAAAGATACAACAATTCTGCAAATAAAAGAACTATTTTGCAAGAATAACAAAAAATTTTTCTAATTTTGCACCCGCAAAACCAAATACTAACTTGTAAGAAAATGAAGAAAGTACTGTTCGTAGCATCACTACTGCTGGCCTTTGCGGCCCAGACTGATGCCAAAGCAAAGAAAGCGCTCACCGAAAAAGATATGGGAGCTTATCTGTTTACGTATTTCAACGATCCCACCCACTCGCTGTTCATGGCCATCAGCTATGACGGCTATACGTTTACGGCTGTAAACAATGGTGAACCTATTATTGCTGGCGACTCTATCGCCGACCAGCGAGGCATACGCGACCCTCACATCTACCGTGCTCCTAATGGCAAATTCTATATTGCCATGACCGATCTGCATGTGTTTGGACGCGAGATGGGACTACGTGCCACTACGTGGGAGCGACCTGATGAGTTTGGCTGGGGCAACAATCGTGGACTGGTTCTGATGGCCAGCGACGACCTGATACACTGGACTCATAATGAGGCACGCATCGACCAGCTGTTCCCTGAAAAATTTGGCAAGATAGGTTGTGCCTGGGCACCCCAGACCATCTGGGACCCTGCTGTAGGCAAGCCCATGGTTTACTTTACCATCAGAGAGCGTGCAGGTGGCCGCACAAAAATGTACTACAGCTATGCTAACGAGGAGTTTACCACCCTTGAGACAGAGCCAAAACTGCTGTTTGAGTATCCTGACAAAAAGATTCAGGTGCTCGATGCTGACATCTGCCCCATGCCCGATGGACGCTACTTTATGAGCTATGTGGCACAGGAGAATCCTGGCGGCATTAAATACATGATTAGCGACAAAATCAACCAATTCAACGATTATCACGCCGAACAGATCGACGGCGAGAATCGTGGTTGCGAGGCACCTAACGTGTGGAAGCGCATCGGACAGAAGAAGTGGGTGCTGATGTATGATATCTACAGCCTTAACCCTCATAACTTCGGATTTGTAGAAACCAGCGACTTCAAGACATTCAAGCCTCTGGGCCGATTTAATGAGGGTGTGATGAAGGCAGCCAACTTCTCATCGCCCAAGCACGGCAGCGTGATACAGATCACTAAGGCCGAGGCCAAGCGCATAGAGAACTACTGGAACAATCAGCAGAAGAAGCCCAAGATGATTCGCTCTGGCCAGATATGGCCCGATGCCAGCGGTTGCCACATCAATGCCCATGGTGGTGGCATCATGAAGTATGGCGATACCTACTACTGGTTTGGCGAGAACAAGTGCGACACCACCTCATCGGCCATGATTGGTGTGCAGTGCTACTCGTCTAAGGACCTTATGAATTGGCAGAACCGTGGTGTGGCTCTCTACGTGAGCGACGACCGTCGCAGCGACATCCAGCGTGGTTGCATACTGGAGCGCCCCAAGGTGATATATAATAAGGTGACCAAGAAGTTCTGCATGTGGTTCCACTTGGAACTGAAAGGCAAGGGCTATAGTGCCGCCCGCTATGGTGTGGCCGTAAGCGACCGTCCTGAGGGCCCATATAAGTTCCTCTACTCACAGCGTGCCAACGCAGGCACCTACCCCGTTGAGATGGGACAGAAAGAACTGGCCACCCTCGACACACTTAACATCGACAACTTTAAGCAGTGGTGGACACCCACCTGGGGCGAGGCCATCAAGAAGGGACTGTTCCTGAAGCGTGACTTTGGCACAGGCCAGATGTCGCGTGACATGACACTCTTTGTCGACGACGACGGTAAAGCCTACCACATCTTCTCATCAGAAGATAACCTGACACTGCACATTGCCGAACTTACAGGCGACTACCTGCACCACACAGGCCGCTACACACGTGTGGCACCTGGCGGACAAAACGAGGCACCAGCCATCTTCAAGAAGGATGGCACCTACTGGATGATAACATCAGGATGCACAGGTTGGGCACCCAACGAGGCACGTATGTTCTCAGCACCCAGCATCTGGGGACCTTGGACGCAGCACCCCAACCCATGCGTAGGTCCTAAATCAGAAATCACTTTCGAGGGTCAGTCCACCTATATCCTGCATTACGGCAATGGCTACATCTTCATGGCCGACATCTGGCGCCCCAAGCATCCAAGCGACGCCCGCTACATCTGGCTCCCCATCGATTTCGAAAACGGAAAGCCCACAATCAAATGGCGCGATGCTTGGAGCCTCAGCGAACTGGAGAAGTAAGAAAATATTGTAATGACACATATATTAAGATACTTTACTGGTTTAGCAATAGCAGTTATAGCGAGCACTTCTACACAGGCGCAAGAGCTTAATCCACTGATACAAACCCAATGGGGACAGGGCGAACCCTATAATATGTACAGCCCTAAGGATTCACTTTCTGGACGTAATGTGCTGGCAGGATGTGGTCCAATAGCGATGGCACAGGTCATCCGCTATCTGCAGCAGCCAGCAGTTTCGCCCTCAGGCGATAAGTATCAGTGGGCCCTCATGGCGCAGCAGCCTTCAAACCAGCAAGAGGCACACGCTATTGCCAAGCTTGTGGCCGACTGTGGTGTAAATGCCTTCACATCGTATGGCAAAGAGAGGAGCGGCACCAAGACTATTAACATAGTTAATGCACTTAAGAAATGCTTTGGATATAACCCCTACATCTTTATCGTTAAGCGCGAGCAGTATCCTGGCGATGAGGGCAGAAGGCTGTGGCGAAGGCTGATTATGAATGAGTTGCAGGCCAACAGGCCTGTAATCGTCCGTGCACAAAAAGGTTACGATGAGCATACTGGCCACATATTTATTATTGATGGCGTGCGTGGCTCACGAGTACATGTAAACTTCGGCTGGAATGGCAAGGACGATGGCTACTATACACTCGACGATCTTGGTGGCTACGACTCAAAACAAACAGCGATTATAGGCATAGGCAAGTCCAACTATGTGCCAGACTTCAGAGAAGTGAAGACAGAACATGCAGGTCAATTGGCCGAGTTGCTACCACAGAGCGAATGGAAACAGATTCAGCACCTGCGTGTTAGCGGACCGCTCGACAAGAGCGATTTTAAGGTACTACAGCAGATGGCCAGAGAAGACACCTTTGTTGGCCATGGTGGCGACCTGCACTCGCTCGATCTCAGCGATGCAGAGTTAGAGTATCTGCCTGATTCAGCATTTTATACCACGCAGACGCTTTCCTATATCCGTCTTCCTAAAAGCCTCAAGCAGATAGGACTTGATGCTTTTAACACTTGCAGCAGTCTTAATGAGGTTGATATCCCTTCGTCAGTATGGCGTATACGCAGGGGAGCCTTCCATAATTGTTTCAATCTGCTTAATATCCATATCCCAGAAGGCGTGCGCAATGTACTTAGCTATACATTCTTTGGTTGTTATAACCTTACCGAAGTTGCATTGCCAGCATCTGTCGACACACTGGGATATGCTGTCTTTGGAAACTGCAAACGTCTGGAGCGCCTCTATATTCCCGCTTCTACACATCATATAGGTGCCGACCTAGTAAAAAACTGTTCCAATCTTCGCAATGTGACTATCGACCCAGCCAACAATGAGTTTGCCTTTCGCGATGGCAAGATTGTAGGCCTTACCAAGCGTGCCCAAGAGCAGCTAGGCCAACTTGCCCACCCGTCTGTTGATCCCAAAGTGGCCTTCAAGAATATCCCCACCCGTCGTGTTCGCAAAGTAAAAGCAGTAAAGCGCAACGGCAAATGGGTAGAAGTGAAATAAAATGGAGCGTGTAAAGTAACTGGGATACTGGGAATTGGGATAATAAACAAAAAGGTGCTGAGCGATTGAAGCTCTAGCACCTTTTAGTTTTTATTGCAATAGGATTTATCAATCCACTTAAAATCACAAATTATTTGACTAACACTTTTTGTCCGTCAATAATGTTGATGCCCTTTTGGGGCGACACAAGTTTCTGTCCTCTTAGGTTGTAGATAATGCCATTTTTTACTCCGTTCGTTCTGATACTCTTGATGTCAGACGTATTTACGTTAACAGCAAAAGTTGCATTCTGATGTTGATGGCTGGCAGCATCGGAAGTAGAAGAACGAACTGTAAAGAGGTTACCGTTTCCACTCGTGGCATCGTCTGCAAAGACTAGAGGAATAGTCAACAATGTGCCATTGCCAAGTTTCTTAAAATCCATGCTAAATATCACGAAAAGATAATTGCCGTTATCCATTCTGCTAACTCTCAACGTGTGATTATTGGCGGCATTGCCGAGTGCACATCCGCTTTCGTTGATGGTCACATTGGCAGGCAGCGACAGATTGAACTGCATGGCCGTGGCCGATGAAGCATCCGATAGGCTGACAGTTAGAGCCTTCTGTTCGCCTGCTGTCGCCTCAATCGACGCTACCGAAACCGTCTGGGCGTTTACATTTCCAATAAATGCCAGTAGCCCAATGACAATATATAGTATTCTTCTATACATAGCTTTTATTTTTTGAATATTGCATTTACTGCTGGTGCTCTACCTGCTCCTGTAAATAAATCATATTGAATACCACTTATTGTTATTTGTGATTTAGTATATGCCGCTTCATCTGGTGCTGCACCAGTTGAATCATATGCCTGGAAATTATATGAATGTGGTATAGCTATGTACCATATTAATGGTGGCATTTGTGGACCTGCATATATAGATATAAATGAAGGTTCAGAAGTAAGATATGTCCATTTGTTATTTCCAGTATTCTCATCAGGGTTATTCGGGTCGGTTGGTGGTATTACCCCTATATACCAATAATACTTTGTCTCGCCACTCGTTCCACCGCCATTCTTCATAATGTCGATAATGGCATTAATGTCGGCAATGTCAACCACACCGTCTTCATTTACGTCACCCTTAATAGGTGTTCCGCCACTTTGTGCATTTGCACTTACACTAAACAGCATCAGAAATGCCGCCAGTAAAAATACGATTTTTGCTTTCATACGTTTTGTTTTTTACGTTTGTTATTATTTATGTTATTGGTTTTAAATGCCTGCTTGAGGTACAAAAAAAGAAAACGTGAGCAATTTACTTCGCCTACGTATTCTGAGGTATTGGGGATAACCTTATGCACTTAAACGAGTAAATGCCCACGCCAAAGGCGTGAACTCTCTACTTTACTCTTGTGCATATTCATCTAATTCCCCAATTGTCAGAATACAAGAATCAAAGCGGATGCTTCACCATATGTCAATATAATACTTTGCTATGTAACCATACGTTATTTTTAAATAGTTATACATGTTCAGTACTTGGCCCACCTCTGAAGGTAGACAGCGGCAAAGATAGGAAATATATTTGAAACTTCCAAGTTTTATGCGGAAAAAGTTATTATTAACGTTCTACAGATGTAACATTTTGGATGTTTATTATACTATTAGGTAGAAAAGAATTAATTTTGCAAACGCAAAAATAAAAACAAGAATTATGTCTAAGATAAAAGTACAGAATACGGAGATTAACGTAATCAAAGTTACTGCAGCACAAGCTAGCATAATATATGCGGAAGAGGCTGTTGTGCTGAATGTGGCTTTGTTTGGCATGACGGCCAAGGAATGGCGCGAGGCAAACCCTGAACAAAAAGGCAATATTCGCGATTATGCTACTGTAAACGAATTGATTTGCCTCTCAAATATGGAGAATATCAATGCTGTACTTATCAACGACGGCATTTCACAAGACCGATCATTTTCCTGTCGCGGCGTTCACGGCTGTTTCCCGATAGTTTGCTATTGGTGCCACCGTCATCGTATGGCGAGTAGCCATACGATAGGGCAGACCTATCTGGCGGAATTCGTCGAGAAAGGCTTCGAGATATGTATCATCTGCAAACCGCTGCATTAGGCTGATACAGAACGTGCCGCCCACGGCACTCATCTCAATGGTGAGAGCATACGGCGTATAGGCCTCTGTGTACATCTCGCTGACGTATTGTTCGGCAGCACCCAGATTAGCCTTGCCGACGTAACTGACACAGGTTGTGGCTGCTGATGTTGCGACACTGTAGGCTTTGGCCATTGCCTGATGGCGCCCCTCAAGGGTGGGAATCTTTTCGAACATGTCTTGCGTATGCTGAGTTCGCCAGAAATTCTCAATGACGTTGTCTTCGTTCGACTGCAGGGCCACCATGCCTCGGAATATGGTCTGCTGCGTTTCAATATCCATCCCTCTCATCTCATCGTTCAGGGTCAGGCGGAGCGATGCTGCCATCGATTGGCCGGCCTGCGGACAACCCAGTGCGGGACGTTGGTTGATGGCCAGTGCCACCATCGGCACTCCTTCCGTCAAGTCGGGATGCAGCCGGGCAATGGCACGGACGAGCAGCAGCGAAATGAGCGTAGCGGGCGATGTGTCGCCTGAGGTCACATACCTCATCATCTCTTGCTCTTCAACAAGGATGTTGACAGTTTCCACGTCCTCACTTACCGCCACCTTTGCCTGTGTGGTCAGATTGATGCAGCGCAGACGTTCCGGAAGGGGTAGCGGGTTCAGTTGGTCGGGCTTAGCCAGTGCGGCAGGGTCTTCCCATTCCTCTGAACTAATAGTGTCACCTGACACACGAATGTTCGCCATACCCCTTTCCAGTGTCGCGTCATAGCGACGGCGGGAATATTCATAGAGCAAGGTGCGTAGGATGTTATAGGCTCCAGTGCCGTCAGTCAGGCAGTGGAAGAAATCGATAGCGATGCAGTCGCCCCAGCAGCAGAAGGCCAGCAGATGGTTGTTCGACTCCGGGCCAATCAGTCTCACTGGTTTTTCCCCTTCGCTGACTACCCACGGCTCGCTGTTGTCTTCATACACAAAATATTCCGTGCCTTCAGCATCTTTCCTCATGCCGAGCTTCACTTGATAGTATGGATACCGCAGGCGCGTTGATTCTACAGCCTGACGCAACAAGTCGCCGTCAACGACATCTCGCATCTTCATCGTCATTCGTACCGTCCAACTCATCTGTTCTCCTGCCCATGTCAGGTAGAATCTTTCTGAAAGCAGTTTCTTTCCTTTATTATAATTCATCATGGTGACATTATTCATTACACATCGTTTTTAACGGGCGCAAAATTACGCAAAATTATCCAATTTCTCGTGGGAACTCCAACTTTTTTCGGAAAGATGATGCGCATTTGCGGTAAAAGTGCAAAAGGCGGGCGAGATAGCGATGTCCTTTCTATCTGAAAATCTCACGCAGTTCACTGTTGCTCAGTTTGCCTATCCAACTCTCACCGCTGGCTACGGTCATATCGGCCAGATGGCGCTTGTCCTGAATCATCTGGTCGATTCGCTCCTCGAAGGTGTTCTTGGTGATGAACCGATGCACCAACACGTTCTGATGCTGGCCGATACGGTAGGAGCGGTCGTTGGCCGATACGCTGTTCTATCATCTGCTGTAGCATGTCGCCCATTTCGCAGATATAGGCAGTTCAGTATGAACTGCGAAGCGAGTACAGACTGGGCAACACATCTTTTAACACAATTTTGGGCAGGTAGTTGGATTTTTATGCTTACCTTTGCAGGACAATCAAGTTTGATAAGGTATGAGAAAACATTTGATGAGTGTTATAGTTGTTCTTGCTAGTGTGCTGTGCTCTTGTCGGAGCGAGCAGGAACAGGTGATGAATCCGACGGATGATACCAGCCAGTTTGTGACGCTGACTGACGTGGTGCCCGACGCCATTCTGGAGATACGCTATTTCGGCACCTACAATTTCGTGGGCGACCGTATTGACGGTTATCTGCAGCCTACGGCGCTGCTGACCAAGCGCGCTGCCGACAGTCTGAAGGCTGTCAGCGATGACGTCATAGCCCAAGGCTATCGTCTGAAGATATACGACGCCTACCGTCCGCAGAAGGCCGTCGACCATTTTGTGCGTTGGGCTGAGGATGTGGCTGATGTACGCATGAAAGAGTATTTCTATCCTGACCTGGACAAGAGTGTGCTCTTTCACCAGGAGTATATTTGTCTGAAGAGCGGTCACACCCGCGGCAGCACGCTGGACCTGACACTCTTTGACATGAATACGGAGAAAGAGTTGGATATGGGCGGTACGTTTGACTGGTTCGGTCCTGAGAGTCATCCCGACTTCTGTGGTAATCCTGAGACGGGCGAATATACCGGCGACAACCATACGAGTCCCAAGGGGCGCAGCATCACCGCCCAGCAGTTTGCCAACCGCATGATTCTTCGCCGCGCCATGTTGCGCCACGGCTTTAAGCCCATGGATACCGAGTGGTGGCACTTCACGCTGGCTAATGAACCCTTCCCCGACACCTATTTCAGCTTCCCCGTCACGCAGTTGAATGCAGTACGCTGATGTAATCTTACCTGTACCACTGTATGCCACCTTTACCTATGCCATTCCTGAGGGCATGCGTGTGGTGGAGGGTGTAAGGGTGCTCGTCCCCTTCGGTAGAGGAAAGAAGTATGTCGGTCTGGTAGACCGCGTCCACGACCAGCAGCCTCAGAACTATCAGGTAAAGCCTATTGAGGTGGTGATGGATGTGGCCCCTGTCGTTACATCTTCCCAACTGAAGCAGTGGCACTGGATCAGCGACTATTACCTTTCGCCCATAGGCGACGTGTACAAGGCGGCCTTGCCAGGCGGTCTGAAGGCGGAAGATGGCTATAGGCCCAAGACGGAGACCTATATCCGACTGACCGAGCAGTATCAGAATGTGAAAGCCCTGCATGTGGCGCTCAACGTGCTGGCACGTGCCAAGAATCAGTTGAATGTCTTTACGGAGTATCTTGCGCTGTCGGGGTGGGACCAGTTGGAGGAGACTGCTGAGTCGGAATTGCAGCCTGCAGAGGTGACCCGCGAGGAACTGATGAATGTCGCCGGCTGTACGTCGGCAACGCTGAAACAGCTGGAACAGCGACAGATGCTGGAGACCTACGAGGTGGAGGTGGGACGCCTGAACCATGGCGGTCCCTATCGTCCGGAACTCATCAAGACGCTTAGTGCCGCTCAGGAGGAGGCATACAATCAGATACTGCTGTCGATGATGAAGAAACAGGTGACCTTGTTGCATGGTGTGACGTCGAGTGGTAAGACAGAGATATATATTCACTTGATACAGCGTGCACTGGAGCGTAAAGAGCAGGTGCTGTTTCTTATGCCTGAGATAGCGCTGACCGTCCAGATGATGCAGCGCCTGCAGCGCATCTTCGGTGACCGTTTGGGTATCTACCACTCGCGCTATTCCGATGCAGAGCGCGTGGAGATTTGGCAGAAGCAGTTATCGGAGAATCCATACGACGTCATCCTTGGCGCCCGTTCTGCAGCGTTTCTCCCCTTCCAACGCTTAGGACTGGTCATCGTCGACGAGGAACACGAGACATCCTATAAGCAGCAAGACCCTGCTCCCCGCTATCATGCCCGTTCGGTGGCCATCATGCTGGCAAGCCAGCAGCAAACCTTCCCCAGCCAAGCTCCACGAGTCCTGCTGGGTACGGCGACGCCGTCCTTGGAGAGTTACCATAACGCTATGACAGGCAAATACGGACTGGTGGAACTGAAGGAGCGCTATCAAGGTATTGAACTGCCTGAGATACAGGTGGTGGATACCGCTGACCTGCAGCATCGCAAGATGATGGTTGGTCCTTTCTCGCCGCTTTTGCTGACTCGTGTGCGTGAAGCCTTGGAACGGGGCGAACAGGCCATCTTGTTCCAGAACCGCCGAGGTTTTGCTCCTGTCGTGGAGTGCCGCCAGTGTGGATGGGTGCCTACCTGTCAGCACTGCGACGTCTCGCTGACCTATCACCGCCAACTGAACCAGTTGACGTGTCACTATTGTGGCTATACCTACCGCATTCCTACGGAGTGTCCGTGCTGCGGCTCTACCAATCTGCGCAGCCGAGGCTATGGCACGGAGAAGATAGAGGAGCAGGTACACGAGCTGTTTCCCGATGCCCGTATTGCCCGCATGGATCTGGACACCACGCGCACCCGTAATGCCTATGAGCGCATCATTAGCGACTTTGCTGCCGGACGTACTAATATTCTTATTGGCACACAGATGGTTTCTAAAGGACTGGATTTCGATAAAGTCTCTGTGGTAGGTATTATCAATGCAGACTCCATGTTGAATTATCCTGACTTCCGGGCTTACGAGCATGCCTATATGATGATGGCACAGGTCAGCGGTCGTGCTGGACGTAAAGGAAAACGCGGGCTTGTCGTTCTGCAGACCAAGCAAAAGGATTTGCCCGTTATCCACCAGGTGGTACGTAATGACTACTCCTCTTTATATAAGAGCCTTATTACCGAGCGTCAGGCCTTCCACTACCCACCATACTACCGATTGATATATGTCTCGTTGCGACACCGTTTGGACAGTACGGTAGAGACTGCTGCTATTGAGATGGGTTCCCGACTGCGCCAGTGGTTTGGCGGTCGTGTGCTGGGCCCTGACAAACCCTCTGTAGCTAAGGTGAAGTCACAGAATATCCGTAAACTTGTCCTTAAATTAGAGAATGGCATTGACATCAAAAAAGTCCGCGAGTATCTGTTGCTTGCGCAGTCACAGATGCTCGCGGATAAGAGATATTCGTCGTTGCAAATCTATTATGACGTAGACCCGCTATGATTCTGATTGCGATGCGGGGGCGTCGAACACTTGCTTAGAGGTCCAGCTGGCAGCCTACACCCAATACACGATTGGTACGTGTGAACGAATCGCTGACACCTGGCTCCGGATAATTTGTGCGGTTGTAGTTGCCGTAGTTGGTCTGGAAGTAAGCGGCAGATACAGTGATGTTGTCTTTGACCTTGTAGTTGAAACCAAAGCCGAGGCTGTAGCTGTTGACGACGAACGACATGTCGTTCATGTACTCGTCGGAGAGTCCGTAGCGTGTCAGCTGTCCACCGCACGAAACGTTGAGGCGGTCAGTAACGTCCCACTCGGCACCAGCCAGGAACTCGTTGGTGTCATGTCGCAGCAGGTCCTGAGAATTGTTGTACCAGCTACAATCCTTGTCGAAGAAGTGGTGCCAGCCCAGGTTGAGGCTGACCTCCTTGATGGGTTTCCACTGCGCACCTACAGACAGCATGGCAGGGATGTCCTCGTTGACCTTCTCCTCGTCGCGGAACTTGTTGACGGCAGCTATCTCGCTGGCCTCAAAGACGGTCGATTCGTTCTTCATGCGAATCTGGGTCTTGAATTCGTACTTGGCGGCGAAGTTGAACTGGTCGTTCATCTTCCAGTCGACGCCGATGACGGGGGCAATGCCCAGTGACGACTGGTTGCTGAGCAGGTTGACACCATCAGTATATTTTGCCAGTTTAGCCATCTCACCCTTGCTCTGGTCCAGAGAGGTGAGACCCTGTGTCAGTGCAGCTTTGGCCGCTGCCAGCTGAGCCTGCGTTTCTGCGGGCAGAACGGCATAGGCAGGACTGGCCTCAATCATGCCGATGTTGTTGAGGTTCTGCTGGGCAGATGTCACACATTCCTGCATCTGCACCGGAACCTTTGGCAGGAAACTTGCAAAGTCCTCGTAAGCTCCGCCCGTGTTAACCATGATGTTGTTGATACGAGCCTTGTAGGTGGCAGAACCGTAGAGCAGTCGCAGACCGCCATACACCGAGAGGTTCTCTTTTATCTTATAGGCAGCGCCCAGCTGGAAACCGAAGTAGTACTGGCGTCCCTCCATGTAGCTCGTCATGTCGTAGCCGGTAACGCCGGTGTTGCTGATAGCTGCCGGAGCCGTCATGCCCAGCATGGTGTAGAGCGGTGTCAAGGCAGTGGTGAGACCATTCAGTTGCGTTGCCGTCTGGTCGAGCGTCATGAAGCGTGATGCAATGTTGCCCACGACGCTCTCGAAGGAGCCCAGGCCGTCGGCAAACTCACAGGCGCCGCCGCCACCCGGAACGGAGAAGTTGAACTGTATGCTCCAGTCGCCTTTGTTGTAGGCAGCCTGCAGCGAGGGCAGGAATGGTGCGTCGGCCACACCCTCGAACTCCTTGACGGAGCTGCCGTTGTTTTTCTTGCCCATGGCGTAGACGGGATTGGTAGACGTGATGGTACGTGTCTGGTGGGCATACTGCCAGTTGAAGGCCACGTGGAAGCCCTCAGGCATGAAAGCTACGCCAGCAGGATTAGAGTATACACCATCGAGGCCGATAGCGGCATCACGGGCAGGATTCTTCAAAAACAAAACACTCTGATTGGTGTTGGTGAGGATACCGCCTGCTATGGCGGTCACCGATGTCATCGTGAAAACAATCAGCGATAAAACAATCTTTTTCATTACTTTTTGATTAATTTTGTCTAAAATCGGCTGCAAAGGTATAGTTGTTGCACAAAATGGCGGCAAAAGTGCAGCTATTATTAGCACTTATTAACTAAAAACTGCACACTTTATGCACAAATGTGCTAAAGTGTGCAGAAAAATGGGTATTGTTTCTTTACCTTTAGGCCAATATAATCAGGCCTTATTCTCTGATGGATAATTGACACGCGTGTGGTAGACTGTCTTCAGTTTTTCGATGAGTACGGTCTTGGCATACTGGATGTCGCGGAAGGTGATAGGACACTCGCGGAAATAACCATCAGCAACCTGTCCATCAATGAGCCGTTCTACCAGACCCCGGATGGACTGCTCGGTATAGTCGGGTAGGGAGCGTGATGCTGCCTCTACTGTGTCAGCCATCATCAGACAGGCTTGCTCGCGGGTAAACGGATTCGGTCCAGGATAGGTGAAGAGCAGGTCGTCGACCGGTTCGTCAGGATGTTCATTGTGGTAATGTACGTAGAAGTATTTAGCCTTGCCCTGACCGTGGTGCGTGGCAATAAAGTCACGTATGACAACTGGCAGGTTATACTTGTCTGCCATCTTCATGCCTTCCGTGACATGGCTGATGATGATTTGTGCAGACTCTATGTCTGTCAGCATCTCGTGGGGATTGATGCCAGACTGGTTTTCCGTATAATAGATAGGATTGGCTAGCTTGCCGATGTCGTGGTAGAGTGCTCCAGTACGCACCAGTTGAGCTTTAGCTCCAATCTTGTTGGCTATCTCACCAGCCAGATTGGCAACCTGGATGGAGTGGTTGAAAGTGCCTGGTGCTACCTCACTCATCTGTCGTAGCAGTTCGTTGTTCGTATTGGAGAGCTCAATGAGCGTGATGTCGCTGATGAAGCCGAAGGCCTTCTCCATCAGGTAGAGCAGGGGGTAGGCGAAGAGTAACAAAATACCATTGGCTATCAGGTAGTTGTAGTAGCTGTAGTCTATCTGTGTAAGCGCGTCGCTATTCATCCAGTCGAAGGCAATGTTGACAACAATGCAGGCTATGGTGACAAAGATGGCTGTCTTGTAGAGCTGTGATCGTTGTGACAATTCGCGTAAGCTGCTGATGGCTACCAAGCCGGCTACTGTCTCCATGACGATGAACTCAAATGGATGCTGCAACATGACTGCACAGATGAGTACCATTGTCATGTGGGTCATGAAGGCAGTGCGCGAGTCCATAAAGACACGGATAAAGATAGGTACCATGGCATAAGGCAGCAGATAAACATGGACGAAGGTGTTACGCATGAACAATGCTGTTAGTACGGTGAAAAGGATGATGAGTGCATAGAGCATTGTCGTGTTGCGTGGTTTCTGGAAATAGTCTTTACGGTATTGACTGAGGAAAATGGTGAATCCCAGGACGAGAATGGTGACGTACAGAATCTGCCCGAAGAGCAACAGATGGTTCTGCTTGACATCTTCGTTGCGCAACTCGTTCTCTTTCTTAAATGACTCTATAATACGGTAGGTCTTCTCAGTCACTATGTCGCCACGCCCAATGATCTTCTGTCCCTTCTGTACAAGTCCGCTGGCCAGTGCTATGCCTGCCAGAAGGTCGTTCTTGCTGGCTTCACTGCGCTCGCGGTCGTAGGTGAGGTTGGCTGTAATATACTCATTAAGATTGCACTTCTGCAGAATAGAACGGACAGGTGTCAATCTTTCGTCCAGGAACAGTTGCTCATAGGCTAACTTGGGAGAATAAACCTCTCTGAGCGGGACACTGGTGGCCTGCTTGTCGTTGACGATGCGTATCATCGTTGTGGTATCGCCTATCAGTTCAGCGTAATCCTTCTGGTCGATGATACCTCGTTGGTAGATGCCTTGCAGGCACTTGGAGATGATCTCCATGTAACTGCTTGACAAATCGGGTATACCATCGGCAAAGTCGTGGTGAAATTTCTGCACCATTTTCTGCTCAGTTTCCTGATGGTATTTATAGTAAGGCTCATACTGGCTAAGGGCACTGTCACGCTCTTGTCGGATAACCGTGTCAGACTTGTAGATGGGGAAGTCAAAAGGGGCTGTGAAGTCGGCATATTTCCATGGCTTTCCCTCTTCTACATGAAAATAGCTACGATTGTCGTGTGGCATGGACCAAACGGCGATGGTTACGGTAACAATAATGAGTATACTTCGGGTCAAAATGTCCCGCCAATGGAGTTCTTTCATACGATTATTTGATTTTACCGTGCGAAAATACGAAAAAAAGCGCATATTCTCAAAAAAAATGAGTACTTTTGCACAAAAATAATAAGAATTACCTATTTATATATGTCTGAAAGAAGAGTAAGAGTACGTTTTGCACCCAGTCCGACGGGTGCTTTGCATATTGGTGGCGTGCGCACCGCCTTGTATAATTATCTGTTTGCCAAGCAGCATGGCGGCGACTTGGTGTTCCGTATTGAGGATACCGATAGCAATCGCTTTGTACCAGGCGCAGAGGAATATATAATTGAGTCCTTCAAGTGGCTTGGCATTAAGTTTGACGAGGGAGTCAGCTTTGGTGGTGACAAAGGTCCCTATCGTCAAAGCGAGCGTCGCGACATCTACAAGAAATATGTTAAACAGTTACTCGATGCCGGCAAGGCATATATAGCCTTCGATACTCCAGAGGAGTTAGAGACTAAGCGTGCTGAGATTCAGAATTTCCAGTACGACTGTCATACCCGCAGTCAGATGCGTAATTCGCTGACCCTTTCACAGGAGGAGGTTGATGCCTTGATAGCTGAAGGTAAGCAGTATGTGGTCCGTTTCAAGGTCGAGGCTGGTCAGGAGATCCTGGTTAATGACCTCATCCGTGGTGAGGTACGTGTCAAGAGCGACATCTGTGACGACAAGGTGCTCTATAAGAGTGCTGATGAGTTACCTACCTATCATTTGGCCAATATCGTCGATGACCACCTGATGGAGATCTCGCATGTGATTCGTGGTGAAGAGTGGCTGCCTTCAGCACCCCTACACGTTATGCTATACCGCGCCTTTGGCTGGGAGGACACCATGCCTCAGTTTGCGCACCTGCCGTTGCTGTTGAAGCCTGATGGCAAGGGCAAGCTGTCAAAGCGTGATGGCGACCGTCTGGGCTTCCCAGTGTTTCCATTGCTATGGAAGGATCCTAAAACGGGCGAGACCTCTCGTGGCTATCGTGAGGATGGTTACTTCCCGGAGGCTGTCATCAACTTTCTGGCGCTGCTTGGTTGGAATCCCGGTACGGAGCAGGAATTGTTTACGCTTGACGAGCTG
>Ga0247610_10003795_pt1 | contig 16358 bp, 17 predicted proteins | sample 174DNAGHGhighgp2_FD_193483 | JGI IMG/M metagenome (GOLD analysis project Ga0247610, IMG submission 193483) | Sheep rumen microbial communities from Palmerston North, Manawatu-Wanganui, New Zealand - 1742 DNA GHGhigh gp2 | ecosystem: Host-associated > Mammals > Digestive system > Stomach > Rumen... | reverse complement strand
GATACACTATCCATAGTATGACCTTGTGTCTCTATGATCTTAAAATGAAATGGTTCAATTATAACATCATCTTTTGATTTATAATCAACTAATTTTGCATTAGGAAATTCTTTAATCATTCTATCTAAAGCACCAACATGATCAAAATGATGGTGTGTTATTAAAATACCTACTATTTCATAATCTTTATCTTTAATAAGTTTTAATATCTTTTCCTCATCATCACCTGGATCAACAATTAAAGCCTTTTTCTCAATGTTTACAATATAACAGTTTTCTTCCAAATACCCCGTTACTAAACATTCTACTCCTAACATTTTTTACTCTCCATCTTCTTCTAATGATAATATTTCATTTCCATCTTCATCAAATAAATTTAGTAATTTATCTAATCTATCAATTACTTTAAAACCATGGCTTTCTAACTCTTTAGAAAATCTAACAGCTATGCCACCTGCTTCTTCCCATTCTTCTAAATTACCAGCGAAATCATCAACTAAAATTGCTCCTTCACTATGAATCATCTTAGTTTTTGATATTTCTTTAGGTACTAAAATAATAGTGATATCTTTGAAATGACGTCTTAAATATTCTACTTTAACTACTCCTTCAGTTAATGAATTAATATGTGTTAAAAAACTAATTTCAAATCTTTTACTTTTTATTAATTTATTAATACATTTAACTGAATCATTTAAAATAAAATCATCATTGATTATAGATGAAAAATCAAAATGTGCAAAAAACTCTCTTCTTTGCAATTCTTCAGTAACATCATAACCACTTGCTTCTAAAGCATCATATAATGGTGGGATTGTATCTAATACTACACCATCAAAATCAATATATAGTCTTCTCAAACGTATCACCTCTACTTACAATATAATATTTTATAATAAATTTGTCAATTTTATAAAAATAAAAACACGTATAAACGTGTTTATTATTCTACATATTTTCCATCTAATGAGAAACTCTTTGTATCTGTTATTTTAACATTTACAATTTTTCCAATTATTGAATGTGGACCATCTATGTTAACAAGTTTCATATTTTCAGTATATCCACATACTTTAGTATTATCTTTTTCACTTTCTCCAATAACTAAACATTTTACAGTTTTATCCATCAATTTTTTATTAGCAGCATTACTATATTTATTAATTACCTCATTTAATCTGTGTAATCTATCCATCTTCTCTTCTTCACTAACTGTTTGTTCCATTCTTGCTGCTGGTGTATTTTCACGAGGAGAAAACGCAAATGTAAACGCTCCGTCAAATTTACATTTATTTACCAAATCAAGTGTACATTGGAAATCTTCTTCTGTTTCTCCGGGAAATCCTACTATGATATCTGTTGTAATACTTGAATCTTTAACTTTAGAACGTATTTGATTATATAATTTTAAATATTCTTCACTTGTATATTTTCTATTCATAAGTTTTAGAATTCTATCGCTTCCACTTTGTAGTGGTAAATGTATATATGGCATTATATTATCTCTACTAGCAATAACATCTACCATTTCATCTGTAAAATCCCATGGATGTGATGTTACAAATCTAATTCTATCTATCCCAGTATCACTAACATCACTTAATAAGTTTGCTAAATTATAATCATCATATATGTCTTTTCCATATGCATTAACATTTTGACCTAAAAGAGTTATTTCTTTATAACCTTTTTCTTTTAAATCTTTTACTTCATTTATTATATCTTCTTTTTTTCTACTTCTTTGTTTTCCTCTTGTATATGGAACTATACAATATGTACAAAACTTATCACATCCATATTGAATATCAACCCAAGCACTATATATACTATCTCTTACAGTAGGAATACCCTCTACTACATCTCCCTCATAGCTTAATACTTCTACTTGATTTTTATTAGTATCCATTTTTTCTTTAATAATATTTAACATATTATCTAAATTATGAGTTCCAAATACAAAATCTACATATTTATATTTAGATAGTATTTCATTTACTACAACTTCTTCTTGAGCCATGCATCCACATAAACCAACTAATAAATTTGGATTAGTAGTATCTTTTATATGTTTTAATACACCTAAAAAACCAAATACTTTATCATGTGCATTTTCACGTATAGCACAAGTATTTAAAATAACTATATCAGCATCTTCATAAGAATCAGCTTTCTTAAATCCAACACTTTCTAACATACCATTTATTTTTTCAGAATCATGTTCATTCATTTGACAACCATAAGTTCTAACAAAATACTTTTTATTCTTACCAAGTTTTTCATTTAATTGTGAATAACTTGTGTATTTTATTTCATTTTGGTTTCTTTTTTTAGCATCAATCATATTTGGCTTTTTCATAAAATCACTTCCGGACATATTATAGCATATTTTATTGAAATATAAATATAATTATGTTAGAATACACTTCGATTTGGAGTGGCTTATGAAATTAGACAAATTTGATAAATATGATTTATTAACAAGACATAGAGCAGTTTTTGTAATGACTCTTGGTTTTCTTCAACAAGGATTAGAAGAAATGGATTTGGAAGAAAGCTTTTTTACAAATTTGCATGAGTTTGGAAGAATTAAAATAAGTGAAGATAAAAACAAATATTTTCCATTATTCTTAATGATATTACCAAGTATTAAAAAAGGATCAAAATTATCTTTTTATGAAAGTGAAAAAACTGTTCAAAATTTATATGAAATTTTAGATGAAATTAAAAGTTTAGATGATTATATTGCATTATTAGATAATTGTGGTGGTGAATATTTTGTAGATAAACTATCTATGTTAGCAACTGAATTCTTAGAATATATGAATGAGTTTGATAAATATTATGAACCAACTTTATTGCCAAATTAAAAAGATGTTATTAACATCTTTTTTTATAATTTAATAATTTAATATTATTCTTCACTTTTTAATTCAAATAGCAAATCTCTTAATACAGTTGCTCTTTCAAAGTCTAATGCTGCTGCTGCTTCTTTCATTTCTTTTTCTACTCTAGAAATCATATCTTTCATTTCTTTCTTAGAATATTTTTCTTTTACAACAGTTTCTTCTTTCTTATTAATTGTTATTTCTTCACCAATATCTTTAATAATTGTTTTAGGAACAATATTATGTTCTTTGTTATATTTTTCTTGAATAGAACGTCTTCTATTAGTTTCATCTATTGCTATTCTCATAGCGTCACTTACATAATCTGCATACATAAGGACAGTACCATTTGAATTACGTGCTGCTCTACCAATAGTTTGAATTAATGATCTATCACTTCTTAGGAAACCTTGCTTATCAGCATCCATAATACATATTAAAGATACTTCAGGAATATCCAAACCTTCTCTTAAAAGATTTATTCCTACTAAAACATCTATTTTTCCTAACCTAAGATTTCTTATTATATTTAGTCTTTCTAATGTTTTAATTTCATTATGTAAATAAGTTACTTTATAACCTAATTCTTTTAAATATGATGTTAGTTCTTCACTCATACGTATAGTAAGAGTTGTTATTAATACTCTTTCATTCTTTTCTATACGTTTATTTATTTCTTCTAAAATATTATCTATTTGATTCTTAGTTGGTCTTACTTCAATAATTGGATCTAATAATCCAGTTGGACGAATAATTTGTTCAACTGTTTTATTATGTACAAGAGATAATTCATAATCACCTGGTGTTGCGGATACATAAATAACTTGATTTAATTTTGATTCAAATTCATCAAATTTTAATGGTCTATTATCTAATGCACTAGGTAATCTAAATCCATAATCAACAAGAGTTTGTTTTCTCATATGATCACCATTATACATACCTCTTACTTGAGGTAAAGTAACATGTGATTCATCTACAATAAGAAGAAAATCTTCTGGAAAGAAATCTATTAATGTAGTTGGAGTTTCTCCTGCTTCTCTTAGAGATAAATGTCTACTATAGTTTTCTATTCCATGACAAAAACCTGTTTCACGTAACATCTCTAAATCATACATTGTTCTTTCTCTTAAACGTTGTTCTTCTAATAATTTACCTTCACTTTTTAATACTTCTAATCTTTCATTTAATTCTTTTTCTATTCTAGAAGTTGCTTCTTTTAATTTTTCATCGCTTGTTACAAATAAAGAAGCTGGAAATATACTTATAGTTTTAACACTATTTTTAATATGTCCTGTTAATGGATCAAATAAATATATTTTATCTATTTCATCACCAAAAAAATCTACTCTAATACCACTTTTCTTTTCACCTATTGGTACTAGATCTACAGTATCACCTTTTACTCTAAAAGTACCACGTTTAAAATCTATGTCATTTCTTTCATATTGCATACTAACAAGTTTTTCTAACATATCATCTCTATCAATAGTATCCCCTACTGAAAGATTTAACATTTTATTTATATATTCATCTTTTTCACCAATATTATAAATACAAGATACACTTGATACTATAATTGTATCTCTTCTTGCAATAACAGCTGCTGTAGCAGCATGTCTAAGTTCATCTATTTCATCATTTATAGATGAATCTTTTTCAATATATAAATCTTTTGAAGGAACATATGCTTCAGGTTGATAATAGTCATAATATGAAACAAAATATTCTACTTTATTCTCTGGAAATAATTCTTTAAATTCTGCATATAATTGACCTGCTAATGTTTTATTATGCGCAAGTACTAATGTTGGTTTATTAGTTCTTGCAATTACATTAGCCATTGTAAATGTTTTACCTGTTCCAGTTGCACCCAAAAGAACCTGGTATTTCTTACCAGAATTAATACCTTCTACAAGTTCATCTATAGCTTGTGGTTGATCGCCACTAGGTTTATATTTGGATACTAATTTAAACATATATTTCTCCTTTGATCCAAATTATTTTATCATTTTTATATAATTAACTCAATTTTTCTTTTTATTTTTTATAAATAGTAAAACAAATGGAATTATTAAACAAATAAATCCTAATATAGATATAGCATCACTAGTCTTTTTACTATATTCTTTTATTATTGGTAAAAATCCAAGTAAAAATATTCCAACATATAATAATACTGTTTGAATTATTGCTTTTATTATACTTAAAGATACTGAATAAAAAGATACTATTGAAAAAGTAAAAATGACAGAAGCTAGTAAAAGTAATGGTGGTGCTATGGCCATTATTTTTAAAACATCATATATATTTTCATATACAGCAGGTCTTAAAGTATAAACTATTCCATATGTTTTTTTAGTTATATATAAATAATCATCTATTTTATAATTTTTTAGTATTGGTTTTGATACTTCATATCTTTCTCTATCTTTATTTTCATCCATAAATTGAACAATAATAGTTTTATCTGTAACATTTACTACTTTAGCAGCAACAAATTTACTTTCTAAAAAATTACTCCATAATATGCACATCAAAATACCAAATAACATTAAAGATGCCATTGTTATAGAAAATTTAAATAAATATTTTTTAATAATTTTTATATTATTATCTTTAATATCATTTAGCATAATAATTCCTCCTTATAGAGATAAATAAATTGCTAGTCCTTGAATAATTGTAGTAGATAATGATGCTAATAGTATTGGAATACATCTTCTTATTGGGTTTGATTTTAATTCAGTAATAAATGAATAAATAGTTCCATATATTAAGCTAGCAAATAATAATAAAGCAGCTAATATTAACAATAATATTATATAAACAGGACTGTCTGATAATAACGGATTTTTTATTATTTTAGCAAAACTACTAGCATTCATTACAATAAATCCTATTAAACCATGAGAAAACATAAATACTATTTTTACATCTTCCTCTAATTTAAAAGATATATTATATCCTACTAAAAAGAACACTAACCCAAATAAATTAATAATTATAAATTCAGGAAAAAAATAACATGTTACTATATTAACAATTACTGCAAATATAGAAATAACAAGTGGTAAACTAAATAGAAATTTAATTTTTCCTTCAACTCTAATTTTACCCATTCTAATTAAAGAAAAGAATGCTTCTCTTTGAGCTTTTTTTGGTTTTTCTTGACCATATTTTTTTAATTCTTCCATTAATTTAGGATAATCTTTTTTTGAATATATCTTTGCCATAAAACCTCCTATTACATAAATAATAATTTATCTACTATTCCTAATTTATATGGAACTAATCTTAATAATACTAACCCCAATAAAAATAAGAACATAATAATAGTTTTTATATATTTAATATCTCTTATTTTAGAAAAAATACTATGTAATATAGTTAATATAATTGCTGAACCTAGTGTTAATAATAATATAGCAAAATATGGAACCATTGATTCAGGAAAATCACTCATAATTGGGCTTTCTATTATTATATTAAAAACATCTTTATTCATTAAAAAGAAACCTATTAATCCGTGTAATAAAAAAGTAAACAAGCCTACATAAGGATAACTTAAACTAGACATTAAACCAGCAGCAAAGAATACAAGTCCTCCAAAAAGCATACCATAATCTTTACAACAAACTAAACTAATTGGAATTATCAAAATCATAATAATTATAGAAAACAAAGTATCATATTTTTCATAATTTTCAGTTAAAGTAATTAGTACATTTTTTTCTCCTCTTAATCTTTCAACAGAACTTGATAGTATTTTAACTGCACGTGCTGGGTCATGTTGATATAATTTATCTAATTCTTGAGTGTATTTTTCAAAATAATCTTCTTCCATATATCCTAATCTCCTATTATAATTTTATCATTTAAATATAGTTAAAACAATAAAAATGATTGACAAGTCAATTTAATTTTGGTAATATTTTCTCATTACCGTTGAAATTTAGACTGAATGTACACTTATATTTATAGGAGGTTTAATGAATTTAAGTGAAGAAGAATTAAAAAAAGAGACTCTGCATTTGGATTTTACAACGAAACTTTTAAGGGAACAGATTTCTGCATTAGCACAAGATCTCTACGATAATGAAGAGAAACAGCAGGAATTTAAAAAATTTATTTGGGATACTAGAGCTGAACTAGACCCTACTGAAATGAAAACTATCATGTCTAACAATGATCAAGAAATTGATAACTTAGAAATGAAAGCAAAATACTATAAAAAACTATATCAAATACAAAACTCTCCATATTTTGCAAAAATAGTTTTTGAAACTGATGAAGGAACAAATGATATCTACATTGGACTTACTTATTTAACTAAGGATAATGAAAATATCATTTTTGATTGGAGAGCTCCAATATCTAGTGTATTCTATGATTATGAATCAGGTGATGCGCAATATGAAGCACCAGGTGGAATAATTAAAGGTTATTTGCACAATAAAAGACAGTTTACTATAGAAGATTCTAAAATTAAACGAGTCTTTGATTCAAAACTAAATGTTCAAGATGAATTATTGCAAGAAGTACTTGCTAATAAAACAGATGAATATATGAAAAATATAGTTAATACTATTCAAACAGAACAAAATGCAATAATAAGAAATGTTAAAGATAGAAACTTAATAGTTCAAGGTATAGCAGGTTCTGGTAAAACATCAGTAGCCTTACATAGAATAGCTTTCCTACTCTATAAGATTAAAAACTTAACGAGTGATAAAGTATTAATATTCGCGCCAAATAAAGTATTTAGTGAATATATATCAAACGTACTTCCTGAACTTGGTGAAGAAAATACAAAAGAAACAACATTTAGTGATTTCTTAGAAACATATATAACAGAATATAAATCAATTGAATCATTTACATCATTTATAGAAAGATATTATAAACATGATGAAGCATATGTAGATTTAATTAAGTTTAAACAATCAAATGAAATAATACCTGTTATAGAAGAATATATAAGAAACTATGTTAAACAAGCAACATTTACAGATGAAATACTAAATCATGATTTATATGTAGAAAAATCTAAATTAAATTATTATTTAAAAGAAAGATATTCTTCAATTCCATTATTTGAAAGAATAGATGAAATTGCTACTAAGATAGCAGAGATGGAATTTAAAGGTAATAAATCAAAACAAAGACAAATAAGAAAATGGTTAAGAGAAAGATTAAATATTTCTATTGATATGAAAGAAATATATATAAACTTCTATAAAAGTGATGAATTTAAAAATGCATATCAAAAAGAACTACCAGAATCTTATATAAATAGATTAAATGATAAAAGTATATCTTTTGAAGATGCATGCTTATTTGTATATATGAAAAGTTTATTAACATTCTTAGGAAATGATTATACTATAGAACAAACAATAATAGATGAGGCTCAAGATTATAATATATTACAATATATATTACTTAAAAAGATACTTAAGAAAAGTAAATTTACAATACTAGGAGATATTAATCAAACAATAAATCCTTATTACCAATATAAATCATTAGAAGATTTAAAAAATGTATTTAAAGAAGGAACAAATTATATTGAGCTTACTAAAACATATAGATCTAGTCCTGAAATAATTGAACACACTAATAAAATACTTGGTCTTCATTTAGTATCTGCTATAAGAAGAGATACACATATACCAGTAGAATTTAGATATGAAGATAATCTTAAAGAACAATTAATAAATGACATTAATAAATTAAGTGTAGATAATAGAAGTATTGCTATTATTACAAAAACAGATACTGAAGCTAGTAAAATATATAAATTATTAAATAAAGATGTTGAAGATTTGGTATTAATAAGTAATAATTCAAAAGCATTTTCTAGAAAATTAGTTGTACTTCCATCATATATGGCAAAAGGATTAGAATTTGATGCAACTATTATATATACAGACAAAGATAATAAATATACATATAATGAAAGATATTTATATTATGTATCATGTACAAGAAGTCAACATCATTTAATTATTTATAACCAAGATAAAACAACTGATTAATCAGTTGTTTTTTTTATTTAATAATAATTGTTTTTGTGGTTCGGGTTCTAAATTTTTATAAGGCATTAAAACTCTAATTAATTTATTATAAACTTCTTCTATGGTTGATTCTTTTATTTGAGTGGCTGCTCTATTTTTATCTCCACCACCATTTAACATTTTCATAATTGATGCTACATCTACCATACCATTACTTCTAGCGCTTATTGATATAGTATCTGGATTAGTATATCCAATAGCAAATACAGCACTAACATCAATATTTAACATATCATCTGCTATTTGAGCTAAATCTTCTGGTTTAAATATTCTATTGGGATTATTTCTATCAAATGTAATAGCATATTGACATGTTACAACTTCTGCATTGCCAGATATTTGTCTTATTAAACCAAAATGTTCTGGTGAAATAAGAAACATGCTTTTTACATCATCTAACTTAGCACCTTTATTTAATAATTTTGCTACTGCCATAAGCATTGATTCACTATCAACATTTAATTTATAAGTGTCTAACATTATACCAGCTAATAAGAAATTAGCATATTTTCTATTTAGTTTTACTCCATTTAATGTAACTAATCTACTTATTTCTTCACAAGTACTTGATAACTCCTCTCTAATATATGAATAAGGTGTTTCAATAGTTTTATCACTTGTTTTATGATGATCAATTATAAATATCTTTTTAAATTTCTTTAAATGATTTTTAGTAGCAACTCTATTATTTTGATTAACATCAAGAGCTATCATTAAACTATTATTTGTTAACAAAGAATCAAGTTCAGATGATTTAATATAGTTAAATTCATTTTTGGTATCAATTACTGCACCTTTTGCAATCTTTTCCATATCTTCTACTTCATCATCTACTACTATATAACTCTTTTTACCTTTTTTCTTACATATTAGTGACATCCCTATTGCAGATCCAATAGCATCCATATCTGGTCTATCATGAGCTACAATAAATACTCTATCACTTTCTTTTAATAACCTGTCAAGTACTTCTTTATTCTTTTTACTTTCCCTAACAGCATCTTTCTCTAGCATTTTTAAAATACTACCTCCCTCACTTAAAAAGTGATAAGAATATTATACTAATTATTAAAAACAAGTCAATTTGACAAATTATTAAAAATGTGCATCAAAAAAACAAGATTTATATCTTGTCTTTTAATCAATAAAATCTTTAAAATCTTCTTTAATTTTATTTGATAAAATACCTTCTCTAAGTATTTTAATTTTATTATTTTCTACTTTTACTAATGTAGATGCTACATTAGTTTTTTCTCCATCATCATATACATATGATATATATTTATTTAATTCTGGTTCAATTAAACTAGTATTTGTTATTACAGCATTTCCAGATATATTAGCGCTTGTAGAAATAATTGGTTTATTTATTGTATTCATTAAATCTAATAATAATTTATTATTAGGCATTCTAATACCAACAAACTTGCTACCACAAGTTATTTCATCTAAAAGATTATCACTTTTTTCAAATAATATTGTTAAAGTATTAGGCCAATATTTATCTATTAGTTGTTGTTCTAAATCATTTATATTCCTTACATATTTTTTTAACATATCAATATTAGATACCATAACTATCAATGGTTTTTGTTCTCTTTGTTTGGCTATGAAAACTTTTTCAATTGCTTCCTTATTCGTAGCGTCACATGATATACCATATACAGTATCAGTTGGAACTATTACTAAGTTTCCATCTTCTATATTTTTAATTAAATCATTCATTTTTCTTAAACTTCTTTTCTAATAATTTTAATGGTTCAGATTTATCTGTTAAAATGCTTGTTATAGATAAATCATTATGAATATTATATATTACTTCAGCTACTGTTTTAGAACAATCACATACATGTAACCATGGTTCTTTTTTATATTCTTCTGGAATATAAGATAAATTACTTACATATAATCCATCTAATAATCCTTCTTTATGATATTTTTTAAATGTTTCAATTCCTTCTGCAAATAATGCAAATGTAACCATTATATATACATGTTTAATTCCTTTTTCACGTAAAACATCTATCGTATCAAACATACTACCACCACTAGATATCATATCATCTACTATAATAGCTGTTTTTCCTTCTAAACTAGTATGCCCTATATATTCATGAGCTATAACTGGATTCTTTCCGTTTACATAACGTTTAAAATCTCTAACTTTATAAAATCCACCAGCATCTTTATTAATTTCTTCATGATTAAATGAACTTAAGAATATATCTCTTCTTCCATTTGCTCCACCATCAGGTGCGATGAAAACCATATCTTTTAGTTGTTCTCTTGGTACATCATTTATAAAGTTTTCTAATATAGTATTTGTTACAAAAATATTATCAAATTCCATATTATGTGTTGCATGTTCTACACTTTGATCATGAGCATCAAATGTAATAAAACTTTTTATTCTTGGTAAACTATCTAATTCTCTTAATGCAGCTCCACAAACTAATGGTTCTCTAGTATTTCTTTTATGTTGTCTTCCTCCATAAAGAATAGTTTCTACAACATTAATCTTATCAGCATGACAGTTACTAGCATTAATACCATCTTTTAGTTGTTGAAATAAATCATTAGGGCTAGTATGATTAGTAAATCCTCTTAAATTATATTCAAGACTACAGTTTTCAACATCTGTTATAAAGAATAAATCCTTTCCTCTAACAGTAGAATTAATTTCTACTTTAGAATGCCCATCTGAAAAAAATACTTCATTAGTAGGTACTATAAATGTATATTTATCACTATCATACTTATACATATCAAGTAAATGTTTATCTACACTCTTTCCTAATTCTAATGCACTTTTAAATACTATTAGCCTTAATTTTTCATTTTCTAATTGTTCTTTCATAACTTACCTCCACAAAAAAAGAGTACTAAAAAAATACTCCTTTACTTTTCTAATAAATAATTGTAACTACATATAAATATTGACATACTATCACAACCTATTTATAGAATAACATTTTAAATATTTAATTTCAACACTTCTTTACACTTTTTATTTCTTGAAACCTATATTTTTGTTTAACATCTGGATATTTGTTTTTGTCTACTAAAGAATTAAAATCATCATATTTTCTTGCCCATCTTTTTTTATCACCATATTGTGCTTCATAAATAACTACTTTTTCTAAATTATCCCCTACTGATTCACAATCATAAACAATATCTATAACTTTATAAATATTGCCTTTAAAATGTTTATAAAATGATCCAATATTAATATTTCTCATAATTACCTCTAATGTAATTATAACATAAAAAAAAGATTAATTATTGTTAATCCTTCTTAATCTTCTAACTTGTTCTTCTGCAAAACTATCTATATCAATATGAGTTAATGCAGGTAATACTTCATCATAATATCCAGCATCTGAATATAATGTTTTTCTTACTAAACAATCATCTAATAATTCTAATTTTTCATCTAAACTATATTGTCTTTCATCATCATCTAAATATTCATATAATCTATATACATTAGTTTTTAAAAAATAACAATTATTAGATTTAATAATTCTACCATCTAAGATTTTATTTTCTATTCCATTAGATATAAATCCATTAAATGTAACAATATTATTTCTTTTATTTAAACTCATAGATACAAAATCAAATGGTTCAGAATTATCTACTACTTTTGGACTATCAGTAAATTCTTTAGATTGTCCTATTAAACTAAGACATAAATTTCTTGTATCTTCATTCATATTTTCTGATGGAAAATATTGTTCAAATATTATTTCGTCTTCATATACCATATAGTACACCTCTTTAAAGCAAATTTATTATACTATAATTATTTTATATTGCAAGAAAATTTTTACAATAAAAAAGAACTAATTACAAGTTCTTAAAATGAATCTATATTTACTTTAACTTTTTTGTTTCCTTCATTATATGCTTTTGCTTGAATTAAAGTTTTAATACTAGTAGCTATTTTACCTTTTTTACCGATAACTCTACCCATATCATCTTCAGCAACAATGATTTCAACTACGTTTTCGTCTTCACCTTCAAACATTTGTACTTTTACAAGTTCAGGTTCTTTAACTAATTTTTTAACTATTAATTCTGAAAACTCTACTAAATTCATTATTTATTCTTTTTTGATTTATGGAATTCTTCCATAACGCCTACTTCACTAAGAATATTTCTTGCTGTGTCTGTAGGTTGAGCTCCTTCCTTAAGCCAATTTAATGCAGATTCTTTATTGATATTAAATTTTTCTGCTTCTAAAGGCATATAAGTTCCAATAGATTCAATTACACTACCATCTCTTTTAGCTCTTGAATCAGCTACTACTAAACGGTAAAATGGTCTTTTCTTTGCGCCCATTCTTCTTAGTCTTATTTTAACTGCCATATGTACACTCCTTCCCTGTCAAAATAATATTACACCAAATAAAAAAAGTTGTCAACACTTTTTTGTTGACAACTTTTATTTTTTTCCTTCAATGAAGTAATCAACAACTCTTTTTGTTGAATTACCATCACATGCTGAACAAAAATAGTCATAAAACTCTTCTATTTTCTTTAAATCAACATTTTCTTTATTCTTATGTAATGCTTTTACTAGTTCATCCATATTATTTGCTTTAATACCATAATTATATTTATCAAAGCTATAATAAAAATCTCTATTAGCAACATATTCATCAAAATCAGGTGTATAGAATATTACTGGTTTTTTAAATAATGAATATTCAAATATAACTGAAGAATAATCTGTAATTAAGATATCTGTAATAAATAATAGATCATTTATTTCTCTTTCTTTACTTAAATCTAGATAGAAATCATCATTTTTAAAATCATAATCTGGTCTATTCTTTATAAATGGATGTAGTTTAACTATAAAAACATAATCTTTTGAAAATTCTTTTTTGATTCTATCAAAATCTAACCAACTGAAATCATAATATGCTACTGCTTGCCCTTTTCCCCTAAATGTTGGAGCAAAAAGAATAACTTTTTTATTCTTAAGCATTGGATATTTTTTGTATATTTCATTTTTAATTTTTGATTTATATTTATCATCAAAGAATATATCAGTTCTTGGTATACCAAGAGCTTTTACTTTATCATTACTTATTCCATATGCTCTTGCATAATCTTTAATTATATGTTTACTACTTACTATTGTTCCAGTATAGTTTCTATGAGTTAAATTATATCCATTTGGTCCTCCTGGTTTACCCATTCTAGCATAACCAACTGTTTTAAATGCCCCTAGAGCATGCCATAATTGAACTAATTGTTTTCCTTTTTTTAATCTAATTGGGTAAATTAAAGGATAAAAATCATCAACAAATACAACTCTTGCTCTAGCTAAACTCGTTAATAATCTAAATTTTTCTTTAAATGGTCTCCAAGCTTTAAGATTCTTTTTAAATACTCCAGTAATATGATATCCATCTCTTTTTTCAATTTCTTCTTTAACATATAAGAAATTTCCTGAAAAATCTACTCTAGAATCAGATAGAAATAATATTTCATTATCTTTTTGTTTTATAAATAATTGAAAGAATGGATACAATATTGCATAAAAAGAATATTTAGCAAATTGTATAGCCATTCTTGGATAATTATATTTAATTTTAGATTTTAATTTTTTAATTAATTTTTTCATTTTATTTTTCCTCATCCATTAATGATTCTATAAACTTTACTATATCATCAGTATAACTAACTTTATACTTATTTACATATCTTGAATTAAATCTATCTATTTTAGATAAACTATAATCTTTATTGTTTATTTTATCTAGTAATTTATCTATATCTGTAAATATTTCTCCTGGCATATCTTTATCAAAATTTAAATAAAAATCTCTCTTGTTAATATATGTATCTCTATCATAAGCATATATAAATATAGGTTTCTTTAATTGAGATACTTCATAAATAACAGCAGAATAATCTGTAATAATATAATCACTTACAAAAGCCATTTCATACGTATTAAATGATTTATCATAGACTACTCTATCATCATTAACTTCTAATTTAGTTAATGGATGTAATTTTAATATTAAATTATACTTTTTATAATCTATTTTATTTATTAATTCTTTAATATGATCTATATCACTATCATCTTTTCTAAATGTAGGACAATATAAAATATTTTCTTTATTTTTTAATTGTTTATATTTTGAATATATTTTCTTTTTAACTTTTTCTTGATTATCTTTATTAACTATTAAATCTAATCTTGGTAAAGGATATATCTTAAATTTATTACGTGGATATCCAAAAGCTTCACTAAATCCAATACAAGATTCTTCACTGCTTGAAAAAATGTAATCATAGTTTTTATGCATACCCATTATTTCAGATAAATCATTAGCACTAATACCTTTAACTTCACCTACATTAGCATTTGATTCATCTTTATCTAAAATACTTTTACCAAACTTTTTAAATGCCCCTAGAGCATGCCACATTTGAACGATTTTTACTCCTTTTTTGTGTTTTAAAATACCAACAGGAATACAATATGAATCTAACACAACTACTTTTGAAGTACTTATATGATACATTTGTTTAAACATATGAAAGAAATATTTAATTTTATTAAATACTCCTTTTTCTAACTTCTTACATAAATAAACTACTTTATAATTCTTTTCTAATTTATTACCAAGCAATTCAAAATCAATATTTGGTTTATTAGATTGTCTACTAATAAAAGCGATTTTGTTTCTTATTGGAAATAATTTTATAAAGAAGTAAACTATATTAAGAAAAATAATTCCTGCTTTAAGTAAAAATCTCATAAAACCTTCCGTTAATTATTATATATCCCATTTCATTACAGTCTTAAATTCATTTGTAGAGTCTTCTTCAAAAGCTCTATCCATATCTTTAACACTCTTAACTTCTATTTCATCACTTATAATACTACTTAAATATGATGGAACATCTTCATTATCTTGTATAAATTTAATTGCGGCATCAAAATCTTCATATCCGCTTCTACTATTGCCTAGAATACTAAGTCCTTTTTCAAGAACCATTCTAGTATTAATAGGTACATTATTTTCAGATACACCTAATAATGCTATTGAACCTTGTGGATTAATAATATCAATTATTTGATTAATTGCATTTTCTGCTTTTGTTCCACCAACACATTCAAATGCATGATCTACTCTAACATCATCAGGTACATTTGATACTTGATATAATTCATCAGCAAATTGAAAATAATGTAATTTTTCATATCTATTTCCAAATACTATTAATTTTGCATTTGGAAAAGTTTTCTTAAGTACAAGAGCAGTAGCAAATCCAACACTACCATCTCCCCAAACACCTATTGTTTGTTTTTTCATATGACTATATGACTCAAAATGTTCAAGTGCATTCATAGCAACACT
>Ga0247610_10003794_pt1 | contig 16360 bp, 20 predicted proteins | sample 174DNAGHGhighgp2_FD_193483 | JGI IMG/M metagenome (GOLD analysis project Ga0247610, IMG submission 193483) | Sheep rumen microbial communities from Palmerston North, Manawatu-Wanganui, New Zealand - 1742 DNA GHGhigh gp2 | ecosystem: Host-associated > Mammals > Digestive system > Stomach > Rumen... | reverse complement strand
CAGACACGGCAGATCAGTATATTTGATTTGCTGAAATAATGTGGTATATTAGAAAAGAGGAGGGCTATTCAAGTGAAGATAACGTACAAAAACCCGAAAAAGCTGATACCTTACGAGAACAACGCTAAGCTACACCCGGAAGTACAGGTTGAGCGTATCGCTAATTCTATTCGGGAATTCGGTTTTCAACAGCCCATTGTTATAGACAAGAACAATGTTGTAGTTATCGGACACGGGCGGCTTATGGCCGCGCTGGAGCTTGACTTGCCCGAGGTACCGTGCGTATGCGCCGACAATCTTACAGGCGAACAAATCAAGGCGCTGAGGCTTGCCGACAACAAGGTAGCGGAAAGCGGATGGAGTGAAAACCTGTTAAGCATGGAATTGTCAGAGATCACGGGAATAGACATGACAGAATTCGGGTTCGAGATCGACTTGAGCGGGCTCAGTTTTGAGAACGGCGACGACGAGTACGACGGCCGGTTAGAGATCGACGACCGCCCGCCGGCGTTTCAACACAATTCTTTTGAGAACCAAGACCGTATGCAGTTTCCGTGCGTGGGGTTCTATGGTATACCCGTTATGGAAAAGACAGACACGGTAGGCGATAAGTTTTTGAGGTTCTGCGACTGGAAAGAGGAAACAGACTTGTCTCAGTTTATCGCCCATTTCTATTATGACGACTACAAATTCATGAGCGCATGGAGGGAGCCGGACAAGTACCTAGACAGGCTTAAACAGTTTAAGGCCGTTGTTAGCCCTAACTTTTCCCTGTATACCGACTTTCCACGCGCACTGCAGATACTTTCTTGTTATCGCCGGCAATGGTGCGGCGCATTTTGGCAGGATCAGGGTATAGACGTTATACCCGGCGTAGTATGGGGCGACCGTGAAAGCTACACATATTGTTTTGACGGGATCCCGGCGGGTGGTACCGTGGCCGTTTCTGCTGTAGGCGTCCGTAATGACGATAACTGGAACGGCAAAAATGATAATCTTTTCGTGTCCGGGTACAACGAAATGATAAAGAGGCTTAACCCTACGACAATATTGTATTACGGTGATATGATAGATGGCGTAGAGGGAAATATTATCCGTATACCGTCATTCTATGCAAACAAACGCGAAAAACTCAATGAAATGTCAAAGACACGCAAGTCAAACATGGAACAGGAAGAACAATAAATACAGACCGGGGCACAAGAGAACCCCGAGAAAGGCAGGAGAAGAAAATGGGATCAGGTAGTAGCCCGGGTGGCGTTACACGAAACAAGAGCGGCGGCTTAAAGCCGGGTGACATTATTTCTGAGGAGGACATGCTGTATTCAGAAAGCACAACCCGCAACCCGTCTATTGACGAGGCGTTAAGTGTGGATCGTGCGATTGTGGGCATGTACGGCGAGGGCGCCGTGGTTAGTAGTCTAGTAGTAGGCGACCTTAGAGACGGTTCTGTTATGGGCTATTACAAGCAGGACGGCACGCTGGGTATTTCGGGCACGTTCATGGACAGTGAGAAAATGACGGGCGCGTATGATGCGTGTGTGGCAGCAGGGTTTCACCCGTCACGAGGTAACAAGACAGGCACAGAGGCCGTTGTTGCTCATGAGTACGGGCACGCCTTGAACGACAAGGTGGCGCAGAAGCTGGGAGTGGACATGGACACGGCCGCTAAGAAGATCGTGTCAGAGGCGAGGAAACAGACAAAGACAAAGACCGGCAAGAGTAAGCACCGGGGTATCGTACAGTTTGAAAACGCAATTTCTCGGTACGCAACAACAAATGAGGCTGAGGCTATAGCTGAGGCGTTCTCCGATGTGTTCTGCAATGGCGGGAAAGCTAAGGCTGAGAGTAAAGCTATTATGAAAGTATTAGATGGGTACATGAAATAAAAAGGAGGTGTAAGCAATGGCAAAGAACGATAGGATCACATATTCTGAGCCGTCCGGGTATCTTCCGAAAGAGATCAGGGAAAAGTTTTTCGGGAAACAGGCGACTAAGAAAACCAGCAAGAAGCCGACAAGCAAAAAGAAGTGATACGGCGGGGGCGGCGAGTGTGTCGCCCCTATTTGTTATAGGAGGACATTATGGGATCAGGTGAGAGCCCGGCTGCAAGAAAGGCAAGACGTGCAAGAGCAAAAGAAAAAGCAAGTGGGGCGCAAAGTACCCCGGAATATAAAGAGGCGTACAATGACGAAATTGAAAGACAAATGTCAGACGCCCCGTTACGGCTTGATTTCGTTAAGAACGGCACAAGCGACGACATAGAAGCGTACATGCGCAATTACGCAAGCGCTATAGGGGATCCCGTGCGTGCTATGGAACGGCAAAAAGAAAGCGTAAAAAGGGAATTAGAGCCGTATTCAGAGGCAAAAAGCGCTTTTGACTTAGGGACTAAGGCCGCACTGGAGGAAGTAGTAGGACAATATGACGCGGCTATAGATCGTATGAAGAAAATCAAGAAAGACAGCAAACGCCCTGATTTGTTATAATTTCAGAATTCGACAATAAAACGTCCAAATTTGCACAAAATGTGCAAAAACAGGCTTAAAAAAGGTAGAAAATGGCAAGACATGACGGGAAGGACAATTTAATACCTCTTACCACGGATAAAGCACGGGAGATCGGTTTGAAGGGTGCTAAGGCGTCGGCACAGTCCCGGCGCCGTAAGGCCGACATTAAAAAAACCGTTTCGGAAGTGCTCAATAATGAATACACCATGAAAGACGGTTCGACCATGACAGGCGCGCAAGCTATGGTTATAAACCTGTTCAAAATTGCGACGGATCCGAAGAACCGGCAATGTATACAGGCAACCCGGCTTATATTCGACTTGTACGGTGTAAAGACGCAGACACGCGAAGAAAAGCGGCTTATGAACGCTCAGGTGGAATTGTTAGAAGCCCGTGCAAAGTCCATGCACGCTATGGAAGAATTGAATGTAGAGGACTTAACGCCGCTTGCCCGGTTACTTGAGATCCACGAAAGGACGGCCAACAGTGAAGAAAACACAACAGATTGACTGGGCGCCGTTCTCAGAGAAACACAAGCGATATATACAGAACGCGCTCAAGAACAAAATGAACGTTGCTGAGGGCGCCATTAGATCAGGCAAGACAATAGACCACTGTATTATTGCGGCCATATACCTAGAGACATGTAAAGATAAGATCCACCTTGCTAGTGGTTCGACGATCGGTAATGCAAAGCTCAATATAGGAGTGTGCAATGGTTACGGGCTGGAAAATCTGTTCCGCGGCCGTTGCAAGTGGGGCAAGTACCGAGACAATGACGCCCTATTTATAGCTACTCAGACGGGAGAGAAGATCGTTATATTCGTAGGCGGTGGCAAGGGCGACAGCTACAAGAAAATACTGGGTAACTCTTACGGGTTATGGATAGCAACCGAGATAAACGAGCACTACGACAGCGACGACTCCCGAACGAGCTTTATTAAGGTTGCTTTTGGCCGTCAGGTGGCGGCGGTTCGACCGCTGGTATTATGGGACATGAACCCATGCAACCCGGCGCACAGTATCTATAAGCAATACGTAGACAAGTATTTAACGGACTACGTGGGCGGGTATCAGTACGAGCACTTCACTATTAGGGACAATCTGAGTATATCGGACGAGCGCCGGGCTGAGATCGAAAGTCAGTACGAAATAGGCTCCATGTGGTACCGGCGCGACATACTGGGCGAACGGTGCATTGCTGAGGGGCTTATATACCCCATGTGGGAGGACGCTATACAGGAACCGCCACGGGATCAGGTACCGAGTGAATACTGCGTGTCGCTTGACTATGGAACCATGAACGCGTTTTCTGCTGGGTTGTGGGGCAAGTACGGCGCCGTGTGGTACCGTATAAAGGAATTCTACTACAGCGGCCGCACTGAGGGACGGCAAAAGACAGACGAGGAATACTTGATAGACCTTGAGAACCTTGTAGCGCCTATAATGGAACAGCGCGAAGCCGCAATAGCTAGTTATCAGGCGCAATACTTAGATAAAATGCCGGTTATTATCGATCCGTCGGCGGCGTCGTTCATTACACTACTTAGAAAAAGCAAGTGGTGTAGACCGATACCGGCAGACAATGCCGTGCTTGATGGGATCAGAGACACGGCAAGCGCAATTCAGACTGAGAAAATTAAGGTTTCCCCACGTTGCAAGGCGTGGCGTGAAGAGGCTCAGGCGTATGTGTGGGACGAGAAAGCGGTTAAGGCGGGCGACGATAGACCGATAAAGGTAAACGATCACGCAATGGACGACACGCGGTATTTCGTCAAAACTAAGCGAATAGCGGTGCACAAAGTACCGTATTTTGGTAATATGATGTAAAAAGGGACAGGAGGCAGACCATGAAAACGTATCAGGACTTGTTAGAGATCACGGGCGAGGGCGTGACAAGGAACGAAGAAAAGGTAATGGAATTTGTACGCGCCACGATTGACGAGTACATGAGCGACGACCTGTATAACACGGCCGTACTTGCTGAGGAATACTATAAGAAAAAGAACCGCACTATTACAAGGTTCGAGAAAACGATTACAACGGTAACAGGGCGCATTGTGCCGGACGAATGGAGCGCGAACCACAAAGTCGTGAGCGGGTTCTTTAAGCGGTTTGTTACGGATCAGAACAGCTTTTCACTGGGTAACGGTTGCGTGTTCGGTGACAATAAGACTAAGAACAAGCTGGGCGGTGTCAAGTTTGACAAGGCCGTACAGAAGGCGGGCAAGTGGGCGCTTATCGGTGGCGTGTCGTATCTGTTTTGGAACCTAGACCATGCTGAGGTATTTCTTGCCCGGTCATTTGCGCCGTATATCGACGAGGAAAACGGGGCGCTCCGTGGCGGTGTCCGTTGGTGGCAGGTGGCAAGTGACAAGCCGCTAAGGGCTACACTATACGAGGAGGACGGGTACACCGAGTATATATGGAACCGTGACGAAAAAGGAAAGATCAAGACAAAAGGCGAGGTATTGCACCCGAAACAGGGATACATTAAGATCGAAAAGAGCGCCCCGGCCGACGAGACAACCGACATAGAGTGGCGCAATTACCCGGCGTTCCCCATTGTCCCGTTATGGGCGAATGAGGAGAGACAGTCCGAAATTATCGGTATTCAGGACGGTATAGACGCCTACGATCTTATTAAAAACGGGTTCGAAAACGACTTGGATCAAGCACAGGTTTTTTGGGTGCTCAAGTCGGCGGGCGGAATGGAAGATCCCGACTTAGCGCGGTTCATGGACAGGCTGAAAAAACTAGCGGTTGCGGCTCCTGCAGATGGGCAAGAGATAGAGCCGGTTACGGTACAGATCCCGTACGAGGCTAGAGAACGGCTGCTTGATAGGCTTGAACACGACTTATACCGTGACTTCATGGCACTTGACACCGATAAAATCGCAAGCGGGGCGGTTACGGCTACTCAGATCACGGCAAGCTACAAGCCGTCGGACAGTAAAGCGACCGATTACGAGTATCAGGTGGGCGAGGCCGTCGAGGCTATTCTAGTGCTTGCCGGTATCGACGACAAAGTAACGTTCCAGCGCGACTATATCGTGAATACGGGTGAAACAATAGGCTGGGTTCTGCAGTCGGCTCAGTATTTCACGCCCGAGTATGTCACTAAGAAATTACTTACCTTGCTGGGTGACGGCGACCTTGCCGACGATATGATAGACGAAATGCACGAGAACGAGCTAAAAAGGATGACGGGCGGCGGGGTTATTACACCGGGCAGCGGCGCAAAGACTGAGGGCGAAGGATCCGTAGAAACAGAAGAACAGACAGACGAGGTAGACGAGACCGTAGAGGAGTAAAGCATGGACGAACAGTGGAACCGGGACGAGGACGAGCTGAAAGAGCTAGAGGAACGACTGCGCCGGGAATATGCACAAGCGACTATTGAGGCTCAGGAGTCGCTTGACAAGTACATGCGAGACTTTAAGCGAAAAGACGCTGAGTGGCGCGCTAAAGTAGAGACCGGCGAAGTCACCGAACAGGAGTATCTTAACTGGAAAAAGGGACAAATAGCCGTTGGTAAGCGCTGGGAGGCTATGAAAGACGTACTAGCGCATGACATGTTGAACGTAAACAATATAGCACGGGCTATGGTTTACGGTTCGATCGTGGAAACGTACGCTAGTAACTATAATTTCGGGCTGTATGAGATCGAAAGCGGGCTACATGTGAATACTAACCTTGTGTTGTACGACCGGCACGCAATACAGACACTTGTAACAAAGAACCCGGACTTGTTACCCATGCCGTCACCGCGTCGGTTGCGTGAATTAGTCGAGGCGGGGGAGCTGTTATGGGAAAAACAGCAAATACAGTCGGTCATGATACAAGCGATTATGCAGGGCGAGAGTATAGGCGACATAGCGCGCCGTGTCACTGAGACGCTGGGCGAACGAAATTACCATGCGGCAGTCAGGAACGCGCGAACCATGACAACGGCCGCCTCTAATATGGGGCGCACAGACGCTTATATAAGGGGCGAAGAAATGGGTATAGAGGGCGTGCGAGAATGGGTTGCCGTTCATGATACCCGGACACGACACGCGCACCGACAGGCCGACGGGCAACAAGTAGGTGTCAAAGAACCGTTCAATGTGGACGGGTACGAAATGAAGTGCCCGGGGGATCCAACGGCACCGGGGCGCCTTGTTTATAATTGCCGGTGCATGATAAAGTACATACCGAAAGGACTAAAACCAACAGCGAACCTAGAAAGAGTAATACGCGGGTATTCGTCGTATGATGAATGGAAAAACAGCAAGCCCGTATACTCAAAAAAGAAACAGAAAGGCGGCTGAGATCATGGACGACTTTATTTCACATAGAAAAGAATTCGACAGGGAATTAGAAAAGGCACTTGAGCGCACTCTTGAGGCCGTGGGTGAATTCTTACAGGGCGAAGCGGGCGACGAGCTGGAAAGATCACCTACACGAGTAGATACCGGGCGTTTGCGCGGCAGTATTGATTATCGTGTGGACATGGACAAGGACGACACGGCCGTATACGTCGGGACGAACGTCAGATACGCCGTATATGTGCACGAGGGCACGGGTATATATCACCCGAACGGACGCCGCACAAAGTGGGTATACAGGGACGAAAAAGGACAATTTCACGCCACGCGTGGTATGCCACCCAACAGGTTCTTAAAGAACGCCATTGTCAGGAATAAGAAACAGATAGAACAGTATTTCAAGGACAATTTGAAGTTCTAGCGTTTCAAAATGTATTGACATTTACAAACGAGCGGAAAAGAAATATTATTAGGGTGTATAGCAAAAGAGCGCTATACACCCGTATTTTTTACTTGAATTCCTAGAGAACAGGAACCGAAAGAAAGGAAGGTACAACGAGACATGGCACTTACTAAGGCACAAGTACGAGAGATTTTGAGCGCGGCGGGCGTGGATAGTGAACACATGAGCGCGGCCGTTGACGCGATTATTTCAGGACACACGGCAAGTATTGAAGCGCTGAGAGAAGAGCGCGACACATACAAGACAGAGGCCGAAAAGGTACCGGGGCTTGAAAAGGAGAACGCCGACTTAAAGAAGGCGACCGAGGGCAAGGACTATGACGCGTTGAAAAAGGAATACGACGATTACAAGGCCGAAACAGAGGCGGCCAAGACACGCGGTGCAGTCGAAAAGGCTTACAAGAAGATTCTTACAAAGGCCGGTATCGACGAAAAGTATCACGCTAGGATCATTAAGATTTCAGACCTTGACGGCTTGAAGCTTGATGATAAAGGCGAGATCACCACTGCAGATGATGTACTGAAAACCGTTAAGACAGACTTTAGCGAGTTTGCCGGTACAACTAAAGTGTCCGGGGCTAAGACTGCTACACCGCCAAAGACGGGCGGCGGCCACAAGAAAACAAAACAAGAGATCATGGAAATTAAGGACACGGCCGAACGTCAGGCGGCGTGGGACGAGTACCTTAATTCAGACACAAACGAGTAAAGGAGAAAAAACATGCCTAACACAGTAGAAACCACGACAGATCCTAGAAGTGCACTTCCGAACACGTTTACTAATATCAGTGCACGAGAGATCGACTTCGTAACACAGTTTGAGCGTAACTGGGACAGTCTGCGCGAAATTCTCGGTATTGCACGCCCGGTTAAGAAAGAGGACGGCTCCGTTCTGAGAACCTATACAGCGTCCGTATCGCTTGAGAGCGGCGCGGTTCCGGCCGGTGCTGTTATTCCCTATTCTAAGGCCACCGTAGTAGAGGCTACAAAAGGCGAGATTTCGCTGGAAAAGTACGCTAAGGCCGTTACAATCGAGGACGTGACACGTTACGGCGCAGAAGTCGCTATTGAAAAGACAGACGACGCGTTTAAGAATGAGCTTCAGGAAAACGTACTTGACAGGTTCTATACGTTCCTGCAGAACGACGCAAGCGCTATGACCGGCGAGTATGCGACTTTTCAGATGGCCGTTTCTATGGCAATCGGTAAGGTCAAGGACAAGTTCAAGACAATGCGTAAGGACATTACAAGCATTGTAGTGTTCGTGAACACTCTTGACGTGTACGAGTATCTCGGTGCGGCGAATATCACCGTACAGACCGCTTTCGGTGTCGATTACATCAAGAATTTCCTCGGTGCGCAGACACTTATCCTCAGTTCTGAGATCGAACGCGGAAAGGTAATTGCTGTTCCGTCGTCTAACATGGTTCTGTACTACATCGATCCGTCTAGTGCCGGTATCAAGAAGCTGGGGCTTAACTACGTTGTTTCGGGCGAGACAAACCTTATTGGTTTTAGCGCTCAGGGCAAGTATGACACGGCTGTAGGCGCGTCTTTTGCGGTTCTTGGTATGCAGTTGTGGTATGAGTACGCCGACGGTGTAGCTATTCACACAATCGCCTCTAACAGCGACAACAGCAACAACAACAGCAATGACAACAGTCAGGGCGGCGACACAGAAGGAGCTTAATATGTGGCGTGTAATTGTTCGTTTTAAGGACTTGAAGGACAACGGGCACCTGTATAACGAGGGCGATACATACCCGCGCAAGGGCAAGCGTGCAAGCAAGGCAAGAATTGCCGAGCTTTCAAGCACAGAAAACAAGCGCGGCGTCGCACTCATTGCCGAGGTTGACGAGGACGAGGAGGAGTAAGATCATGCTGAGCCGGCTATGTGGTTACTGTAGAAACTATTTCGAGCGTGAAAAGGTATTCGGTGTATTTAAGATCGAAAACACCGTACTTACACGCGTAGGGGGCGAATTCGCCCCGCTGGAAGGTCAATACGTGCGCATAGTCGGCTCCGTTCTTAACGACGGCGTGTACGAATACAAGGCGGCCGGTATTACCGGGTTGCGTGATGAATCATTCGAGGGCGCCGTGTGGTTACTTGCAATTCCTAGTGACTTTATCGCATTGTCGGCAGAGGACGACGCATGGTGGTCTAAGTACGGAGACGCTGTAAATTCTCCGTTTTCGTCTGAGAGTATTTCGGGTAGTAGCTATTCGTATTCTATGGCTAGTTCGAGTGGCGCGACGGGATCAGACGGGGCGTGGGCGGCGGCTTTTGCACCTAAACTTTCTCAGTGGAGGAAAATATGAACGCGTTTTCTAGCCCATTGCTTGACAGCATGAAAGAAACATGTGTACTGCTTAACAAGTCGGTCACACGCGACAAGGTGGGCGGCTATGTGACAGTGTACACGCGCGGGGCTGAGTTTGACGCGGTTATCGCTGAGAATACAAGTGTAGAAGCGGCCATTGCTGGTATCAATACCGAGAAAAGCATGGTAGGCGTGACGGTAGATAACGGCGTACCTCTTGAATATCACACGGTATTCATGAGAGAAAAGACAAGCAAGACATATCGGGTAAGAACGTCGGACGTTCTAAAGGCGCCTAGTATTTCGCCGGTGGGCGCTAAAGTCGTACAGTGCGAGGAATTCGAGATCACGGAGGCAATTCAGGCGTGAACAAGTGGGAAGTACAGCAGGCATACTGGGAGAGTTTCGGGCTGAGGGCGTTCAACGAACAGACCGTACCCGCGACTATTCCCGACGATCAGGGCAACATGGTACCACTTGCACCCCCGTATATCACGTATGAGCCGGCGATAGGTTCTATCAATGAGACGGTACCTATTTCGGCGAAAGTGTGGTATTACGGCACGTCAAACGCTGAGGTAACAAACAAGGTTACAGAAATGGAACCGAACATGAACCGAGTGCTTGAATTTGACGGCGGCGTGCTCAAGGTGCGGAAACCTGAAAGATGGGCGAGACAGGCACCCGAGGATCCGACAGACGAACAGATACGAGCTATTGAGCTTAACGTAGAGATGGAATTTATATCTTTATAACAGGAGGAAAAATTATGTGGAGTGCTTCATTACTGGCCGCAACGGCGGCTAACAACATGCAGGTTGACGCTGGTACACTTTTGTCGGCGTTCGACATTACGCACGTAGTACCACCGGCCGACGCCGACATTATCGCGGCAACAACGGGCGATTTTACAATCACTGATACGGCTGAGTGGACAGACTTCTTAGAGGATGTCAATAATGCACCGAACGGGACAAAGGAGGGCGCTAGGATCACCGGGCGCACACGTTCTCTTGCGGTGTCGATTATCGAGATCACGAAAAAGACACTGAAACTTGCGCTGGGCGCGGCTGAGGAAATGGCAAACGGCGGCGTGCGTGCACGTAGACAGGTACAGCTTGCCGACTTTACCGAAATGTGGTGGATCGGTGACATGGTGGACGAAAACAAGATCCTTGTTGTTCACCTGAAAGACAGTATTTCTACGGGCGGACTTTCCCTTACCACGTCTAAGAACGGCAAGGGCAATCTTTCGCTTACGATCACGCCGCACCCGACAATCGCAGACCTTGACGCGTCGCCTATGGAATACTACATTCTTGAAAAACTGGACGAGAGCGCGGCGGCTTATACGTTCACTGCGGTAACACCTGTAGGATCCGAGAACCCGAAAACTGAGGGCTGGTACGTTCTGAGTGGTGACACATACATTCAGACCAACGATACGGCCGTAGACGCCAACAAGACCTATTACGAGCGCACAGAAGAAGGAGCTTAATGAGAAATGAAAACCCTTGCAAATTGTTCTAACGTCGAATTTCTGAGACAGTGCAACAAGATCAGACATCAGGTGCAGGACTGGTTAAAAGACACCGGCGTACTTGAGATCAGAAAGCGCACATGTGACCTTGTAGAAATCAAGGACACAATGACAGACGCCGAAAAAATCAAGGCCGAAACTGAAAACAACCTGCGTATTCAGGCACAGGCAAAGAAAAATATTTCGGACATGCTTGATGCTGCGCTTGACGCGAACGCTGAGAAAACTCTTGAGCTTTTGGGGCTCATGTGTTTCCTTACACCCGAGGAAACCGAGAAAGAAAAGCCGTTTAAGCTCCTTAACGCGTTTGCTGATATGCTTAACGACGAGGACGTAGTGGGTTTTTTTTCCTCATTGATGAAGTCGGGGCTGATAAATTCGGTGAGCTAATTACTACAATTCGACTTGATTTACTAGAGGTACTGGGGAGAGGCTACGTAATGCAACATTGCGTGGCCTCTTTGCGCAAGGAGAATATACTAGAGGCGTTCGCGTGCTATATGGGCGAGGGTATGCGAATTCTTACCGAGAACACGGCTAATATGGCCGGCGGTTCGTCGTTGTAGTACCGGGTCTATGACATATTGCACCCGGAGAAAAAGGAAAAACCGAAAACGGCGGAACAGGTAATAGATCACCTGAGACAGAAAATGAGCTAGTAGGAGGCAATTATGGCGTTTAATGCTTTTGAGGCTTTTGTTAAGCTGGGCGTAGATCGTAAACAGCTTGACAAGGACATGGACAAAGTAGAAAAGGACTTGAAGAAAAGCAAGATATTCAAGGACAAGCTACTTACAAAAATAGGCGTAGATCCGAAAGAATTCGACAAGAAAATGGAAGAGGCGCACAAGAAAGTCGAGAAATTGACGGCGGCCGTTAAAAAAGTCGGTTCTACAATGGGTTCGGCACTGGGCAAAGTCGGGACACTTGCCCTTAATGCGACTACAACTGCATTGAAAGCGACCACGGCCGCAATGGGCGGTGCCGTCGCCGGGGTTGTTGCGCTTGCGAAACAGTCATATAGTGCGTACGCGAATTATCAACAGTTGGTAGGCGGTGTACAAAAGCTATACGGTAACATGAACATGTCGCTTGAGGACTGGGCGGCACAACAGCACAAGACGGTAGAAGAAGCACGGGCAGACTACGAGCGAAACGCAGAAGCCGAAAAGTATATCATGGATAAGGCGAAGAACGCCTTTGCTACTACCGGCATGAGTGCCAATAAGTACATGGAGACGGCGACGCAATTTAGTGCAACCCTTGTCGCTTCGTACGGTGGTGACACATTAAAGGCCGCTGAGGAAACAGACAAGGCAATGCGTCAAATCAGTGACAACTGGAACACGTTCGGTGGTGATATTGCGGAAATCGAACACGCATATAAAGGTTTCGCGAGGCAGAACTACACCATGCTTGATAATCTTCACCTCCCGTACAGCGGAACGAAAGAGGAGATGGAACGCCTTATTGCTGATGCCGAAAAGCTTGATAGCACCTTTAAGGCGTCGCGCGACCAAAACGGCAATTATGCAATGTCTTTCAATGACATTATCGACGCTATCGAAATTGTACAAGAAGATCTTCAAATTTCAGGAACAACATCAAGAGAAGCGTCTACAACTATTGCTGGTTCTTTCGGCTCATTGAAGGCGGCGTGGGAAAACCTTGTTACTGGTTTTGCCGACCCGAACGCAGATTTAGGCGAACTGATAAACAACGTTGTCACAACGGCAAGCACTGCGCTCAAAAATGCCGTTCCAACAATCGTACAGGCGCTAGGTGGTATCGGACAGGCCATAGAACAGCTTGCACCTGTTATCGGTGAACAGCTCCCGCCACTGATAGAACAGACCTTGCCGGCCATTTTGTCGGCCGCGTCGTCTCTTGTACAGTCCATAGCCGACGCCTTGCCGGGCTTGGTTAGCATTATAAATGAACAGCTCCCCGGCATACTCGAAACCATTTTACCCGTTGCGATTTCAGCGCTTACGACCATTTTTCAGTCCATAGGCGACCTGCTACCCGATTTGTTAAAAATAATTGAGGATAACGCCGACCTTATCATGTCGGGTATTTTATCTATCATGGAGACAATCGGTTCTATAATTTTGAATTCTATACCTATTTTGGCTAGTGCTGTAGAAAAGGGACTTCCTAAGCTCCTGAAATACGTACAGGACAATATAGGAAAATTGACTAGCGCTTTTACGTCGATCATGAAAACAATCGGAAACCTGATTGTAAAACTTGCGCCGGTCATTATCCCGATGGTTTTACAGATCGGAATGGACTTGCTGAAGTCGCTGGTGGACGGGTTCAAAAATAACTCTAGTGAGCTGATTTCGGGCGTTATGGAGGTTATGGGTTTACTCATTCAGTACCTTACAGATCCGGCAACACTCATGTCTATTTTGGACTGCGGGTTTCAGATTTTAATGGCCTTGATAAGCGGAATTTCCGACAATATGGACTTATTCCTTGAGAATATCGGTACCCTTCTTGTAAATTTGGTGGAATTCGTAATTCAGGCCTTACCACAGCTCATTGTAGACCTCGGACAACTGGGCGCAAAAGTCGTTACGGATATTTTACCTACAATTCTTACTGCCATAGGCGAGGCCGTCGCTTCAATGATTTTGAAAGTGTCCGACGGTATATCAGATAAAATGATAGACCTGAAAAACAAGGCTTCTGAGTTTTTCGGTAAGATCCCGGAGGCGCTCATGGAGGGGCTTGCGTACCTTGCCGTGAAAATCGGTGAATTCGCGGGCGACGCGATAGACTTTTTCAAGTCCGGGTTCGAGAAGATCAAAGAAACGGGTAAAAATATCGTTTTAGGCCTTTGGAACGGAATACAGGACGCTAAAGACTGGATAATTGAGAAAATAAAGGGCTTTTCAAGTGATGTTTTGTCAGGAATAAAGAGCTTTTTTGGTATTTCGTCTCCGTCAAAGAAAACGGCCGTTTTCGGTAAATTCTTGGCTGAGGGTTTGGCCGTCGGTGTAGAGGACGAAGCGCCGGCCGCGTTCAAGGATATTCAAAGCGCACTTGACAAGGGAATGGACACAATAGACCTAGATCCGTTAAAGGTGGACACTATAGGTGTTGCTGATGTACAATCTAAAGTGAGCGGAACGTATGACGTACAGAACAGCCGCATAAACGACCTCATAGAAATTGTGCGCGATTTCATGCGACAGGGACAGGAAATAGTTATTCCTGTATACATTGCCGGAAAACAGGTTGACGAGATCCTTGTAAACGGCAAGAATAGGATCACGACGAGATCAGGAGGAATGGTAAATGTATGATTTATTGTCGATAAACGGCGTAGACTTGCCCGACGTAATGCCGGGCAAGGGCGATATTACTGTTCAACCGAACCCGAAATACAATGAGCACGACGTGGAAAGCGGCGAGAAAGTCATAGACGTTATTGACGAGACAGAGACGATGATAATGGGTAGCGTATCTTATAACGGCCTATTAGCGGCTCAGGTAAGCGCCATAAACAGCATTGTAAGGACTGTTTCGACTATGACTATATACAACCCATTGACGGGCAGTGTTCGCACGTTTAAGGCGCTTATAGTGCGACAGCCTCTTACACGGCTTATTCATGACGGTGTAGCGAACGCGTGGAGCTTTTCTTTCGATTTTGAGGAAATAGGGGGCGTATCATGAGTATAGCGACCACACAGGCCTATAAAAACATGATGGAAGGGCACGAGATACACAGCCGGATCGTGCTTACTATTGAGGACGGGCGAAATACTTTGACGCTTGCAGACAAGGACGTTGTACGTGACAGTCTTTCTATAAACTGGAGAAGCACAAACAACGGTGACTTTTCTCTAGGGACGTGTTACGCGGCGTCCTTGTCATTTACGGCCTTGCAAGGCATGGACGATCAGTTGACGGGCGACGTGCTTACACTTACCCCAACGGTGTATTATGACACGCTTAACGGCGCAGAACAGGCTATACCGCTGGGCGTGTTTGAGTGTGAGAACCCCATAATGTACACGAGAACGACCGCCTACGAGTGTTATGACAAAATGTTGCACTTTGACAAAAAAGTCACCGACAGGGTATCAGGAACGCCGTTTAACATGCTTGCGTTCATTTGTGAGCAATGCGGCGTTGTACTGGGTAATACGTCTCAGGAAATCGCGCGCATGTGCAATTCTACGCATGTAGTCGTTTTGGATCCGTTGGACGTGGAAACGTACCGCGACGGCCTTGTTATGATAAGTGCGTTGCTAGGTTGTTATTGTCAGATGGGGCGTGACGGCAAGTTTTATTTGCGCCGGTTCCACACTACACCCGACTTGTTTATTATCAAGCGCCGGCGTATCAGTACGGCTTTTATGGGTTACGAAACGCGTATTGCGGGCGTCAAGTGCCGTTTCCTTGCGGAACAGAATTACTCGCCGTATGAGTACATTACAGAAAACCCGGGGCTTGTTGTTGACTTGGGCGACATTCCCATTATTGAGGATAACCCGGACGGCAAGTATGCACTGTTAGAGGCCTTGTATGAGGATATAAAAGACATTGCGTATTACCCGTGTGAGATCAACATGGTGGGAGATCCGTCTATTGAAGTGGGCGACATGGTAACGACACTAGACAGGACAGGCCGGGAAAAGAATTTACTTTTAACGTCTGTAACATGGAACTGGAGATCCGACGCAACAATAACGTCTGAGGGCGGGGATCCTAAAAAAGACAAGGTAACAACGGCCGAAAAGAGGGCGCAGAAACAGGCTGAGAAACAGGCTGAGAACGCAAAAGTAGTAACGGCTACTTACGTGAACGCCGACACAATAGAGATCGACGACACGGAAGAAAAAGACATTACGCTTTTGCGGTTCGTAACGAATAGGGACTTGACGGCCATTTTCGGGGCTGAGATCCCGGTATATAGTGACGGCGAGGGTTACATTAAGATCACGTACAGTGACGGCGGAATAGAGGGCGACGTTGTGAGGTACCGGCTGCACGCCGGCTATAACCTTGTGACGCTGGTAAACCATTTGCACTACGACGCAAACCGCATTGTGCATTTATTCTTAATGGCTGAGACTGAGGGTATAGGCACAGGAACGGCGCCGACGGTTAGTATTGAACGTGATACAATTCGTTCGTATATCTTCGCTCAGGGAATGGAAACAGAGGCACCGTGGGACGGTATTATATCTCTTATGG
>Ga0247610_10003793_pt1 | contig 16362 bp, 13 predicted proteins | sample 174DNAGHGhighgp2_FD_193483 | JGI IMG/M metagenome (GOLD analysis project Ga0247610, IMG submission 193483) | Sheep rumen microbial communities from Palmerston North, Manawatu-Wanganui, New Zealand - 1742 DNA GHGhigh gp2 | ecosystem: Host-associated > Mammals > Digestive system > Stomach > Rumen... | reverse complement strand
GTACCGCAACGGTAATAATCCTTGTATCCCACGAAATCCTCTAACCCCATCCACTCGAAATTGGAAGGTACGTGCCATCCGTCGGGACAGGGGCCCTGCACGCGGCCGTCGGTCTCTTCGGTCGGATCCGAACCGTTCATCACGGAGTTCCACGTGTAGAGGAGGCCGTAACGGGTGACGAAATGTTGGTCGTTGTAAGGTTTGGCTGGTTCTGGTTTGACCGCACTTCCGTCCGCATATCGGGTGACGCGCAGGTTCTCGCGCATCCAGCATTCGTCGCCTATCCGTACAGTCTGATAGACATTCCCGTCGATGTCCGTCACCTGACCGCAGTCGCGGGGGTCCTGTGCATGCGTTGAAACTGTTGTCAGCAACGCAACGGCAATTCCCGCAATAAGTCTTCTGATATCCATTTTCGTCTTTCCGCTGGGATGCGATTTGTCGCGTCCGTTGATTATCGCGTCCGCAATATGCATTTTTGGAAAAGTTATTCGATTCTGCCCGCGATCAGGTACTTGTTCCGGTCGGAGCCGTTGCGGACGATTAGTTCGGCGAGGTATCCGGCGAGGAAAAGCATCAGGCCGATGACCATGGCGAGAAGAGCAAGGTAGAACAGCGGCTGATCGACGACTTGTCGTAAGTTTGGCACGGAATGGGAGATGCGATAGAGTTTCTGCGCAATCAGGATAATGGTGATGACGATGCCGACGAGGAAAGAGACGGAACCCAGTGTGCCGAAGAAGTGCATGGGCTTTTTGCCGAATTTCGACATGAAGCTGACGGTGAGCAGGTCAAGGTAGCCGTTGATGAAGCGGTCCCATCCGAATTTGGAAACCCCGTGCTTGCGCTTTTGGTGGTGGACAACCTTTTCGCCGATTTTTCCGAAACCCGCCCACTTGGCTATTACCGGGATGTAGCGGTGCATCTCGCTATAAACCTCGATGGACTTGACCACGTCTTGCCTGTAGGCCTTGAGTCCGCAGTTGAAGTCGTGAAGCATGATGCCTGACATTTTGCGTGTAGTCCAGTTGAAGAACTTGGACGGGATGTTTTTGGCAATCTTGGAGTCGTAACGTACCTTTTTCCAACCGGACACGAGGTCGTAGCCATCCTCCGTGATCATGCGGTAGAGTTCCGGAATCTCGTCAGGGCTGTCTTGCAAGTCAGCGTCCATGGTGATGACCACGTTGCCCTGGCAGGCCTCGAAGGCTGTGTTCAATGCAGCGGACTTGCCGTAGTTTCGGCGGAATTTGATGCCTTTCACGGCAGGGTTTTTCGCGTGAAGGTTTTGTATGACGGACCAGGATTCGTCCGTGGACCCGTCATCGACCATAAGGATTTCGTAGGTGAAATTATGTTCCGCCATCACGCGCTCAATCCATTCGGTGAGTTCGGGAAGCGATTCTGCTTCGTTGAGCAAAGGTACTATTACGGATATGTCCATTTGTAATGGTTATTGGTTATGGGTTATGGGTTATTGAAGTTCAAAGTTCGAGGTTTGTTTTATTCGGTTTCTTCGTTCTCGGACGGGACAAATTCTTCGGCCGGCTTCTTCGAGGTGTAGTGGAACATGGCGATGAAGAGGCCGAAGAACATGCCGTAGAGCAGGTAGATGACGGCGCTGATGGCGGCGTACTGGCCGTTGCGGTCGTAGCGGGGCACACGCGATTTGGTCTCTTCAAAGCGTGTCTCAAGCGGATCGAGTTCGGCGAGCCTCTCGTTGGTTTGCAGCACGATTTCCTGCACGTATGGAGTCGATGGCTTCTCTTTGTTCTGTTCGATATAGCTGACAAGTGTTTCCATCAGCACTTTTTTGGCGTAGGGGGTGAATTTCCCGAGCTGATACTCCTCGCTGTCCGATGTGGGCTTGGAGAGTATCTTTTCGGTATAGAATTTCTGGAAGATGAGGAGACCGCTGTTGATTTCGTTTCGCATTTGCTGTAGGGTGTCGGTGTCTTGGTTTGGGGGCATTCCGGCAAAGCCTGCAAACGAGGTTGCGCCCAGCACCGACTCCTTTTGCTCTTGCAGGAGGGCTGTCGCCGCGTCGGTGAAGGAAGTCAGTTCCTGCGCGGTGAGGGTGTCTTTGGCGAGATTCTGTCTGTACTTGCCAAGGGCAGAGACATATTTCTGCTGAAGTCCGTCCTTCTCAAGGACCGAATAGTGTAGCAGGTCATAGCCGAAAAGGAGGACAGCCCCAGTAAGGGACATCACGATGCAGCTTATGAAGGCCTTGGCGAACGAGAGGCGCTCAGGATAATACTCCTTGAATTCCTTGACCCCGTGGTAAAGAGCCAGTACGAAGCCGAGGATCATGGCCAAGTCCAGCAGTTGGCCGGCACTGTAGTCAACTTTCCGGGCGTACATTTTGAGAACCTCGATTGCTATCAGCATCGCGCCCACAATCACACCCCATTTCAGGTGTATCTTCCAGAAATTCTTGTCTTCCAGCATGTCTTTAGATGTGGGATTCGGACATTGGATTTGGTGATCTGAAGCCGAAGGTCTTATTTAGGGCAACAGAATTCGGTTAGGACGCCGCCGGTGGCTTTCGGGTGGGCGAAGCCGATCATGAGGTTTTCTGCGCCTGGGCGGGCGGCCTTGTCAATGAGGCGAACCTCCTTGGAGGCCAATTCGTTGAGGGCTTCGTTCGTGTCGGGTACCGCAAAGGCGATGTGGTGGATGCCTTCGCCGCGATTCTCGATGAATTTCGCGATGGTGCTCTCAGGGCTCGTCGGCTCCAAGAGCTCGATTTTGGTCTGCCCCACCTTGAAAAAGGCGGTCTTCACTTTCTGGTCGGCGACCTCTTCGATGTTGTAGCATTTCATCCCGAGGATATTCTCGTAATAAGGGATGGCGGTTTCCAAACTTTTCACGGCAATGCCGAGATGTTCGATGTGGCTGATGTTCATATTTACGGTTTTATTTGTTAGTTGCTTCGTGTTTGTTAGCTTTCGGCTGTTGATTAGCTTCGCTGTTGACCCCACATTGCGTTTCGCTTGTGTGGGGTTATTAGCGCTTCGCGCGTGTTGCCCCTTCGTGGCTGCTTAAGGAAGCTTTTTTGTTTCATTCGTCATTCGTTAGTCGCGGTCGGGGGTGGCGTCGAGCCAGTGGGTTTTGTGCTTGACAAGTTTGATGATGAGAGCGAGGACAGTGTAGGCGAGGGTGATCCAAAGCATGGGCAGGTCTCCGCCGAGGCAGATGTTGTCAGGACAGTTCCGGACTAAGATCAGATGATAGAGGGCGTAGTCCACGACAGTGTAGGAAACGAGTACAGACATGAGGGTTGCGTATTCGCGGCGGACGAAGGTTTTCCAGGAGAACTGGAGCATGCCGTCTTCGTAGAGTGACCATTTCGGGATGAAAGCCGGCACTTTGGCGGCCCACTGCTCGAACTCGTCGCCGTATTTGCCGCGCAGGAAAGCCTCTTCAGCCAACATGATGCGTTCGTAGTATATCCAGTAGACGAGGGAGACAATAATGAAGACGACAGGGTTCATCGTGAAAACAAGTAACCCTGCCCAGATGAGGTAGTTGGCGAGGTAGAGCGGGTGGCGCACCACGGAGTAGATGCCTTTGGTGTTGAGATGGTCGGCGACTTGTCGGGCTGTATTGCGGCCGGAAGTCCCTTTCGGGGTGGTGCAGACCGTGTAGGCGCGCAGGGCGAGGCCGGCAAGTGTGAGCAATGCGCCGCAGACGGTGCAGACGGTCATCAGGGGCGACCCCCAGGTGTCCCATACATACACGCGGCTGTTGGTGAACCACAGAAGCGGCAGGGCGAGCGCAAAGATGAGCACCGGAATCTGTCCACGATACTTGAAGAGTTTGGAGCCGCTCGCCTCCATTGATTGGATAAGTGCCATTTTTTTCAGTCCTTTTTTTCAGGGCGCAAAGGTACACAAATTATGGATACCAAAAACGAAGTTTTTTCCCTCTTTTGCGGTGGACAGCGGTGGATGATGCTCCGGAAAAAAAAAGAGTGACCGGAAGGCCACTCTTTTTCATTAACCATTAAAATCTTTACATTATGATTACCCTCTGCGCTCTTTAATACGGGCTTTTTTACCCGTCAAATTACGAAGATAGTAAATTCTCGCTCTTCTCACGACACCGCGTTTCACAACCTTGATGTCCGCAATCATCGGGGAGGTGAAAGGAAACACTCTCTCAACACCAATGCCGCCAGAGATTTTTCTCACGGTGAAAGTTTTGTTCACGCCGCTGCCTTTCGTCTGCAGCACCACGCCTTGGAATTGCTGGATACGCTCCTTGGAACCTTCAACGATTCTGTAGGAAACGTTCACGGTGTCACCGGCCTTGAACTTCGGAAACTCTTGGGTCGTTATGAAGTTATCTTCTACGTATTGAATCAACTCGTTTTTCATTGCCTTTTTATCTTTTCTTCGTTAATCTCTGTTTGTCGTTCTCTCAATTTTGAGGCTGCAAAAATACAATTTTTTTTCATATTCACAATAGGGATGTGAATATTTTTCTTGTTTTTGTAATGTGTTTGTTCTTAGGTTTTTACATCTTTTCTGAAGGGTTGGCTTCCTGAAGCCCCGTGTCGTGGGGTGAGAGAAAAGGAAATGTTGTGTGCTCGTGTTGTACTGTCGCGCGCGTTCGGCCCCCCTCCTCTAAGTCGGGTTCGATAACTCTTGTCCGTGTTCATAATTTGTGTACTTTTGCCACCCTAAAAAAAGAACGATTATGACAAAAAGAGAAGTGCCGGTGTTACTGCTGACAGGTTATCTAGGAAGCGGAAAGACAACGTTGGTGAACCATATACTGACGAACCGCAAAGGGATTCGTTTTGCGGTGATTGTCAATGATATAGGTGAAGTGAATATCGATGCGTCACTGATTCAGAAAGGTGGTATCGTGGCCGAGAAGGACGACAGTCTGGTGGCGTTGCAGAACGGTTGTATATGCTGTACGCTAAAGATGGACCTGGTGGATCAGCTCACCGACTTGGTCAAGGCGCAGCAGTTCGACTACATCGTGATTGAGGCCAGCGGCATCTGCGAGCCGGAGCCCATCGCACGCACCATATCCACCATACCGCAGATGAACCCCAAATACACCCAGTACGGCACCCCGCGCCTCGACTGCGTAGTCACGGTGGTGGATGCTCTGCGCATGCAAAGCGAATTCTCCTGCGGCCATGACCTGGAACGTGAGGATATAGGGGAGGAAGATATTGAGAATCTGCTCATCCAGCAGATTGAGTTCTGTAACATTGTGTTGCTCAACAAAGTCTCTGAGGTGACCCAAGACGAGGTCTTGCATCTGCGCCAGATTATCGCCCACCTGAACCCCGGCGCGAGAATCATTGAAACGAATTATGCCGATGTGGATCTCGACCGTATCGTTGACACCCACATGTTCAACTACGAACGGGTAGCCGTCTCTACCGGTTGGGTGCGTGAGCTGGAACGCGAGACCACGGAAGAGGAGGAACGTGAAGCCCGTGCCGACCACCATCATCATGACGAAGCCCACGGCCATGACCATGACCATGACGAAGAAAACGACCACGGCGCCCATCACCATCATGACCATGAAGAGGGACATCACGGACATCACCATCATGAACACGAAGGCGGGGAGGTGGAGGAATATGGCATCTCCACATTCGTCTATTACCGCAGGAAGGCGTTTAAGATTGCTGAATTCAACAAATTCCTCTCCAAAAATCGCCCGAAAAACGTGATTCGCGCCAAGGGCGTCTGCTATTTTCGGGAGTATCGCAGCATGTCCTACCTCTACGAGCAAGCCGGGGTGCAGCAAAAACTCACTGAGGCGGGACTTTGGTATGCCACCGCACCGGAGGAGGATCTGGTGCAACTTATGCGGGAAGACCCGTCTTTCATGCGCGACTGGGACCCTGAGTATGGGGATCGAATGATCAAAATTGTCTTTATCGGGCAGAACATGGACAAGGCGCAATTGACCAAAGAGTTGGATGCTTGCCTGGAAGATTAGTCACGTTACAGTTATATATATGAGCAGTGTACTACTGATAGGGGATGTTGTGGGATATGGTAATCTGGGCATGTCGGTGATGATGCCGATATTGTCCCATTTGAAGTATGAGATTTACCGTCTCCCGTCATCCTTGGTGTCAAACAACTTCAGTTATGGCAAGTTTGCAGTGTTAGACACGACCGAATACATGCGGCAGAGCATTCAGATCTGGGAAGAACAGGGCTTTTGCGTGGACGCGGTCTGTACCGGTTTCCTTGTCTCCAAAGAGCAGGCACAGTTGGTGGCCGATTACTGTCGCCGTCTCAAGGCACGCGGCACCCGGATATTCGTTGACCCCATTATGGCAGATGACGGGAAACTCTACAACGGCGTTTCCGACCAAACGGTGGAGTATATGCGCGATATTTGCCAGGTGGCCGACGTGATAGTCCCCAACGTGACGGAAGCGCAGTTCTTGGTCGGAAAGTATGTGGGGAGGTCATCGCTGAGTAGCGAAGAGGCCGATGCGCTGCTTGAAAGCCTGCATGCCTTGACGGGCAACTCCGTGGTGGTTTCGAGCATGGTCATTGACGGACAGACCTGCACGATGCTTTATGACAAGTTTACAGGTCGAAAGAAAGCGCTCCCTTATCGGCAGCTCGCCGTCCAGTTCTCCGGTACTGGGGATGTCTTTTCCGCCATCACATTCGGACGCTATATGCAGGGCTACGACTTGGAAGCCAGTGTTCAGATGGCCATGGACTATGTCTCCAGGGTGATTGCGGCGAATGCTACTGATATTCGGCCAGACAACGGCATCCCTATCGAACGGCATCTTGCAGAGTTGTAGAGATTTGAACTGATAACAAGTGACGGTCGGATTTTGTCGAACGTCATCATAATATATTATATATACAATAAATTTTGAAGTTGTATATCTGTCAGACTTTTATTGTTTGATGATGGTGATTGACCCGTGCCATTGGGTGGTCTTGGCTTTTCCTTTGTAGGTGAAAGTGTAGTAGTAGACCCCGTCGCTGAGGTTTTCTCCGTTGAACGGATTTGTGCCGACGTGGACTTGGCCGTCTTTGGCCCAGGTGTCGTAGTTTTGGGCGTGGAAGACCACTTTGCCATATCTGTCGCTGATACGCAGTTCGTTGTGTCGGAACTCGTCGGGATCTTCCAGGTTAATGTCGGTGTTGAGGTTCTCAATGGCCCAGACATCGTTGATGCCGTCGCCGTTTGGCGTTATGACGTTGGGGAAGATGAGGTTGTCCTCAATGACGACGGTGTGGGTTACGGAGTCGCCGCACCCGCCGTTGGTGACGAGGGAGAGGGTGACCAAGTAGTCGCCCCAGGAGTTGTAAAGGTGCGACGTGCTGGGTTCTCCCTCGGTTTCCTCCCCGTCGCCGAAATTCCAGACAAGGTGGTTCCCGGGGTCGTCAGTCACGTTGTCGGAGAGGAAGGCCGTGAAGTCGATGTTTCCCCCGTTGTCGCTCATCATGGAGATTTCCGGAGTGGCGAGAAAGTCTATCACGGGTTGTGGCGAGGTGATGATGTAGTCCCATTTGGTGATGGAGTCGCGACATCCTTCTGGTGTGGTGATGACCAATTTCACGGAGTATCGTCCGGCCTCTTCAAAGGTGATGGCGGGGTTGTCCTCGTTGGAGTAGTCGATGATGGTGCCGTTCTGGTCGAAGAATATCCATTCGGTGGTCAAGCTGTCAGAAGTTGGGCTGGTAATGTCGGAGAAACGGACCGTCAAAGGGGTGCAGCCAGAGTGAATGTCGGCCTCAAAGTCTGCGTGTGGAAGCGGATGGAAAATCACCAGCACGGTGTCGCTGCTCCCGCAGCTGAGGTCTGCTTCGTTGTCCACGGACACGTTCAGGATATATTCGCCGGAAGTGATGACCTCGATGGAGTCGCCCGTGTCTCCTGTATTCCAATAATATTGTGCGCCGTCAGTGGCGTAATTGGCCATGAGGACAGTGCTCTCGCCGGTGCAGAGATACTGATCAGGGCCAAGGTCGGGCTTGTAGGAGTTGATCAGTCGTATGCGGATGCTGTCCTTCACCCACGTCTCCTCGCATCCGATAATGCTGTGGGCGAGAAGGAAGTAGTAGCCGGTGTCGGCCAAGGTGAGGTCACTGATGAGATAAGGCTCTTGGGTGAGTGTGTCGCCGCTTGGGGTGACAAGGTGTACGGTGTCAATGTTCTCGGTGATGTAGTGGAATGCCACGGAATCGTGGAGGCAGTAGATCTCGCGCATGGCGATGTCGATGCGCCCGATGCTGCTGTAGTCGCTGAAATAGCCCAAGGAGGAGGACATTCCGGAGTAGTAGTCGAGGATGCCGAGGTGGAACGGCCCCATGGAATTCTGTAGAATCATCACGGTCTGATTGGGTACGGAGGAGGCGAAGTCGCGGTAGCAGTACGACCAGCTGTTGTCATAGGGCAGAACGGTGAAGTAGGAGGCCGGGACAGGGATGTTGGTGCTGCCGACCGTCATGGTGAAGCCGTTGACGTAGATGGTGGGCACCACAATGGAGAGGCGCAGGTGGGTGGAGTAGGAGGGTCGTGCATAGACGACCTCCTGGGAACCTGTGCAGCCCAAGGCGGGCAGTTGCGTGCCGCCCGCTTCCCCGTCGGAACCGGTCACCTGGAACACGTGGATCGGCTTGTCGGAGGTGACCATCGTCGCAATCGTCGGCGAGTTACTCGGCATGTATGTGAAACTCTGCCCCACATTCAGCGTGGCCGATGGCGTGGGACTGCCGTTGATAAAGACGCGGGTGGAGTCTTGTGTGGGAATGATGCAGAGGTTTTCGAAAAGACGGTTGTTGTACATGGCGATGAAGAGGGTACCCGCATAATCGTTGGGTACAATCTGCTCACCTACAAGGTCTTGACCAGAGTATCCCGATATCTGGTTGCTGGCTACAGAGTCGTCGGTGGTGTTTACCGCAATGGGCTTGTCGGAGGTGATGCGCGTGTTGGTGAGATGCCCTGCGGCCGACTGGTCCAGAGACTTGATGCAATAGGATTGACCGGCATTGAGGGTGATGGTGATGGGTGTGCCGGCTGCAATGCCGCCGGTTAATGGCTGTGAAGGGATGATGGTGACTGTCGTGTTGTTTTCGGTGGCCACAATCTCAATGCTGTTGCGAGGGTCCGAAGGAGGGCCGTCCACCAGGAAGTTCTGCATCGGGATGGTGAAGTCGGTGCCTAAACCGTTGCGCCCCTTCAACGTGTAAATCTCGCTGTTGTTCGCCCCTAACTGGTAGTAAGTCGTGATGTTGGCAGTGGAAACGATCTTGAATCCATGGTTGCAGACCGTGTTCACCGGTGCGGTGGAGACGGTGCTCTCCTGGTTGGTCACGTCCAGAGCGTAGTAACTGTAAGGGTTGAGGTTGACCGTGACAGGCGTGAACGCTGGGTTGGCCGGCTGGGAGATGGTGACGGTGGCCGGGCTGCTGAACGAGGTGAAGCAGAAGGTGATGGGATTGTGCGCGTGATTGGGTGAAATTTCCGGCGCTGCAAACCAGAACAGGTTGTCAATCTGCCCGCGAAGAGGCACGCTCATCGACAAGAGGATGATAATGCCTAAAAGACCATGGAATCGGAGTGTTCCTGATGGCAAATGCTGTTTGTTCATATGTTTATATATTATGTAGATTGTTGAGCGGCAAAGATACATTTTTTTTATATGGGAGATAAGGGTCGCTTATGTTCCTTGACCTCCCAATCCTAAATAAGCGATTTGCTTGTACTCATACACGCGAACGCTGCCGTCGTGGTGCTCCAAGACCAGTCGGCCGTAATGGTCGATGTCGCGGATGATGCCGAGAACCTCCTCTCCGCCGACACGGTAGCGGTGAGGTTCGCCGTAACGGTACAGGTGCGAGATGTACTCCTCGCGGAGACTCTCCCTGTGCTTCATGGAGAGCTGCCGGCGGTGTGCCCGCAGCACTTCGAGGTACTCGTCCATTAGCGTGTCAATGTCATGACGGACGCCGGTTTCGAGGAACAGGGAGGTGGGGTTCGGGATTTCCCGGGGGAAAGTCTCCTCGTTCACGTTGATGCCGATACCCGCCACGGTATAGTCGAGCCTCCCTCCGGTGACAGCGTGCTCAGTGAGGTCTCCAGCCAGCTTGCGGTCGTGGACGTACATGTCGTTGGGCCATTTGATGAGGATGTCGGGTACGTACCTGGAGAGGAACGCACGGGTGGCCGTGGCGAACCAAAGGTTGAAGAGAAACTGGTCTCCAGCCGCGAGACCAGTGTCGAAACAGATGCTGGTCAAGATGTTACATCCACGCGTGCTGTGCCATGTGTTGTGCCCTGCCCCACGTCCATGCGACTGGAAATCTGTGTAGACAGCCCATAGGTCGGGGACCGCCTCGCCACGCTGGCGCAACTCCCGAACATGCGACATGAGCCAGCTGTTGGTGGAAGGTATATCCGCTTTGAAATGCTTCATTGTCTGTTTGTGGTTATTGTCAAAATAATCTGCTGAACCAAACGGCAAAAATACTATTTTTGCCGTTTGAAATAAAGGAATATAAAGAATATGAAAAAGCTGAATTTTATATTAGGACTTGTCCTTGTCGCGGTTGCGACCCTCTGCTCCTGCAAAGATGAAACTGGTGATTTTGTGGAACAACTTTATACGAATAGCCAGAAGGAGACGGCAATAAAAGCCTGTTTGCGGGCATCGGCCGACAGCGCCTTCCGCCACCTCTGTGTCGCCGACGGCTTCTACAGCTATAAGGACTCAGCCTATTGCATCGACTACATAGAGCTCCAGAACTCCCTTTTCGACACGCTTTCGAATCATGGTTACGGCAACCTGGCAGACACCCTCATTTTGTTCACCAACCGCATGGCGGAGAGTTGTGGCGCACAGCTCTCCCCCAGCTTCAAGACAGCGATCGAGGAGTTGGAAATCATCGACTATGATCGTCTGCTCAACGGTGACGACGGCTCCATTACTGAATATTTCCGCCTCTATAAGTCGGATTATCTGAAGAGCGCATTCCAGTCTCCCGTAGCTATCCGAATGGCCCTCTACCGGGTGAACGAGACATGGAACGAGATGATGCGGATATATGTGCAATATTCCACCATCCCTTTGAATTTTGACATTCAAAACTATCTGATTAATAGTATGTTGAATTCTTTTATCCAAGAGATGCGTGTTGAAGAGTCCCTCGTTCGTCACGACAGCACGCACCGGGACACCTATATGTTGCCGTTTGAGTAAGCCTTTTCCACGAATAGTGCATAACAATGACCAAAGAAGAAAGAGCAAGGATTATCGCGTTGGTGAAGCGTGAAGTGGTGCCCGCGATTGGGTGTACAGAACCGATGGCTGTTGCCCTGGCAGTTGCTAAGGCCAAGGAGGTTCTGGGCGGTTTGCCCAAACAGGTCGCCGTTTCCCTGAGTGCCAACATGTTGAAGAATGCCATGGGGGTCGGAATCCCAGGCACCGGTATGGTGGGGCTGCCCATCGCCATCGCCCTCGGTGCACTCATCGGAAAGTCTGAGTACCAATTGGAAGTACTCAAGGACGTGACGCCCGAGCTGGTGGAGAAGGGCAGGGAGTATATTGCCCAGAACCGCATCAAAATCATGCAGAAGAAGGATGTCGCCGAAAAACTGTTCATAGAGGTCGAATGCCATAATGGTGAAGACAATGCCACAGTGATTATCAGCGGGATGCACACCCATTTCAGCTATGTTGCCAAGAATGGGGAGACTCTGTTGGATGAAAGGTCGAAGGCATCCGATGCGAATGTTGATTCTTGTGACCCGAAGTTGGACATGCGGACGGTCTATGACTTCGCGATGACCGCCCCGATACAGGAGATTCACTTCATATTGGAGAGTGCCGAGTTAAACAAGAAAGCGGCGGAGATGTCGCTTAACCACCATTACGGCCATGGACTGGGCCGCACCATTTTCATGGAGCCAAAGGCGCAGTTTTTCGGCAATGGGGTCTATTCCAAGATATTGTCTTACACTTCAGCGGCTTGCGATGCCCGCATGGCCGGTGTGAAAGTTCCCGTGATGAGCAATTCCGGCAGCGGTAACCAGGGCATCGCGGCGACCTTGCCCGTTTGGGTGTTCGCCAAAGAACGTCTGAAATCCGAGGAGGAACTGATAAGGGCGTTGATGCTCAGTCATTTGACGGTAGTGTACATAAAGCAGAGTTTCGGCCGCCTCTCCCCGCTTTGCGGGTGTGTCGTGGCCGCCACTGGTTCCGCCTGTGGGCTTACCTATCTGCTTGGTGGCACCTATGAACAAATCGTGTATGCGGTGAAGAACATGATTGCCAACATCACGGGTATGATCTGCGATGGGGCGAAGCCAAGTTGCTCGCTGAAAGTCGCCACGGGTGTCTCCACCGCAGTACTCTCCTCCATGCTGGCCATTGACGACGAGGTGGTCACCCCTGCCGAAGGCATCATTGACGAGGATGTGGACAAATGTGTGCAGAACATGGCCGACATTGGCCTGTACGGAATGAAGGCCACCGACAGCCTCGTGCTCGACATTATGACGCAGAAGTGACCGTCTGCTTGTATGTCGTTTCCATGATTTGTGCGGAATCGGCGCTCTTCGTGGAGAAGGAGAGAGCCTGCATGGAGAGGTTCAACGCCTTAGTGCTGAAGGCCGTCACCGGGCTGGTCATCAACTTCAAAGCCTGCTCGTTCAGCTCGGCGGTCTTGAAGTCTACCAGTTCCTGAACGGAAGGAAGTTGAGGAAGCTGTTTCATTATGTCCGCCATGGAGGTTAGGGCTTCCTGCACTTGCATCTCTTCAGCATCTTTGGGAGTCTTGTTTTGTTCTATCGCTTTCACCGTTTTGTCGGTGGCTTTCTCGACCGCCTTTTCGGTGGCCTTTTGCGCCGCTTTGTTAGCGGCCTGGCGCAGGACACCGCCTAACTGGGCGTTTGCTGTGAACGTGCAGATAATCAGACAGAAGATTGATAATAAACCTTTTTTAATAATGTTGTTGTCTATGAATGCGCGACAAAAATAGTAAAATTATGGATATTTTTTTTATCTTTTTTGTTTTTTTCTGATATTGCATCTGCCCCGTATTTATATATGGATAGGGCAAAAAAAAGACGGCCAATGACGACCGTCTTTCTTTGATATAGGATGGAAATGTTATTTTCCTTCTTTTTCGAGGTCCTCTTTGAGGGATTGAAGGATGTTGAGGTCTCCGAGAGTGACTTTCTCCACATTGCTTTCGTTGACTTTTTGGATGTCACGCTCTTTCTGTCTTTCCTCGTCATTCTTGGCTCTCTCTTCAGTATCTCTGTCGGGTTGCCAGGTCTTGGTGTGGGAAAGGTGGATTTTCTTGGCATCCTTGGAGAAATCGACAACCATGAACGGGAGGGTTTCGCCTTCCTTAGCGGTGGTCTTGTCCTCCTTGAGCAGGTGGCGGTTGAAAGCGAAGCCTTCGATGTTGTGAGGCAGCATGACGGTCGCACCTTTGTCGTTCAGCCCGGTGACAGTACCTTGGTGTACGGAACCGACGGTGAAGATGGTTTCATAGACATCCCAAGGGTTCTCTTCCAGTTGTTTGTGGCCTAAGCTGAGACGGCGGTTTTCGGTGTCGACTTCAAGGACGACCACGTCGATGGATTCGCCCACTTTCGTGAATTCGGCCGGATGTTTGATCTTCTTGTTCCAGGAGAGATCCGAGATGTGGATGAGGCCGTCAACACCCTCTTCGAGTTCCACAAAGATACCGAAGGTGGTGAAGTTGCGGACAGTTGCGGTATGGCGGGAACCGACCGGGTATTTCTCCAGAATGTCAGCCCACGGGTCAGGGATGAGTTGTTTGATGCCGAGAGACATCTTCTGGCCTTCGCGGTCGAGGGTGAGCACAACGGCTTCCACTTCATCGCCGACCTTGAGGAAGTCGTGAGCGGTGCGCAGGTGCTGTGACCAGGACATTTCGGAAACATGGATGAGGCCTTCGACACCAGGGAGGATTTCCACGAAAGCGCCGTAGTCGGTGATGACGACCACTTTGCCTTTGACCTTGTCACCCACCTTCAAGTTGGGATCGAGTTTCTCCCAAGGTTGAGGAGTGAGTTGCTTGAGACCCAGGGCGATACGCTTCTTGCCCTCTTCGAAATTAAGGATGACGACGTTGACTTTCTGGTCAAGTTCCACCACTTCGGAGGGGTGGTTGATGCGGCCCCAAGAAAGGTCGGTGATGTGGATGAGGCCGTCCAGGCCGCCGAGGTCGACGAAAGCGCCGTAGGAGACGATATTCTTGACGGTACCTTCGAGGATTTGGCCGACTTCGAGCTTGCTGATGATTTCTGCCTTTTGGGCTTCGATTTCAGCTTCGATGAGGGCTTTGTGGGAGACGACAACGTTCTTGTAGTCGTGGTTGATCTTCACGACCTTGAACTCCATGGTCTTGCCGACATAGACATCGAAGTCGCGAATCTGTTTCACGTCTATCTGGGAACCGGGCAGGAAGGCTTCGATACCGAATACATCGACAATGAGACCGCCTTTCGTCTTGCCTTTCACGTAACCGGTGATGACTTCTTGGTTGTCGAATGCTTCGTTGACGCGCTGCCATGACTTCAGGATGAGGGCGCGTTTGTGAGAGAGTTGCATTTGGCCGTTGGCATCCTCTTGGCTTTCCACGTATACCTCGATCTCGTCGCCGATCTTGAGGTCCTTGTTGTAGCGGAGTTCGGAGGCGTTGATGACGCCGTCGGATTTGAAGCCGATGTTGATGACCACTTCGCGGTCGTTGATGGAGACGACCTTGCCGGTGATGACGTCACCTTGTTCGAGCGACTTGAAGGACTTGGTGTAAACATCCTCTAAGCGGTTCTGCTCTTCTTTGGAATAGCGGTCGTTCTGGTCAGAAACCTTGTCCCAGCTGAAATTCTCGAGGGCGTTGGCATAAGCGTTCTCAAAGTCGTGCATTTTGCGGGGGGCTTTGGGGGCCTTCTCCTCGGCGGGGGCCTCTTCGGTCATGGGAAGGGCTTCCTCGGCTACGTTTTCGGCAACGTTCTCCACGTTTTGTGCGATTTCTTGAGTCTGTTCAGGAGCATTCAATAATTCTTCTGACATAAAAGGGTTGTCTCAAATTAGCCTGAGACTGGGCTTTTTTAAGATGAAACAATGAGGTTAATTGTTTAGGAATCAATTGAAGAGCCTCTTTCAATTGAAGCGGCAAAAGTACAAAAAAAATGCAGACGAAAAAAATTTTTTTTATGGTGAGGTTCGGATTGAAAAAAAGTGTATTTTTGCAGCCTGAAACATTGCGGGGTAGAGCAGTGGTAGCTCGTCGGGCTCATAACCCGGAGGTCGCAGGTTCGAGTCCTGCCCCCGCTACGAAATCTGGCGCAACTTGCTGTAAAACAGGAAGTTGCGCTAATTTTTTGAAGCCCGAACGGGACAGGATCGGGACAGTTCTCACAATCCTTTCCAATGCCCAAAAACAGCATGCCTTCAATCCTGCTTGGCTTCAGGTCTGCCACTTGCCACAAAGTCAATGAAATCTGCCTGCGTACAATAGCTAAGATATAGCAGTGCGCGCGTTTCATTTTTATTATATGGTAAACAGGTTTATTATATGGTAAACAGGGTGCCAATTGGCCTGAACGAAAAGCCCCTGGGGATGACAGCGCGATGGCCACCCCAGGGGGCTATGGCATTACACCCTTCATTGACTATCCCAATAGTGGGTTCGGAGCGGATGTCGGCAAGTTAGGAGAATCAGCTTGCAGGCAGCGGGAGAACCTGTTTTCTAAATCTAAATAGGTAGGAATCCAAAAACAATCATCAAGGCAGTGTCTCCGTCAATACCCGAACACTGCCTGCGCCTCGTCCATCTTTTCCCGGACGGGCACGCCGAATGGGCATCGCTCCTCGCACTGGCCGCAGCCCACGCAGTCGCCGGCATGATGCTCTAACTTCTTGTACTTGGCCGCGAGTTCCTCGCTCACCACGCCGCCGTTCTGCTGCGCCTCGTCCAACAGCTCGTTCACCGCCGCGATGTCGATGCCTATCGGGCAGGGGGCGCAATGGTTGCAGTAGGTGCAGCCGGTGCTGCCCGCGGTGGTCTGGGCGGTCTCCTTGTTGAGGGCGGCATTGTAGTCCTTTTCCTCGTCGGTGGCCTTCAGGTAGTGCAGGTCGGCTTCCAACTCCTCGATGTTGTCGGCGCCGCAGATGGCCACGGACACGCACGGTTTCGCCATACAGTAGGCAATGCACTGCACCGGCGAGAGGGCGACTTTCAGGGGCGACTTCTCGGCCTCAAGCAGCTTGCCGCCGCCGCCGAACACCTTCATCACCGTGATGGCGATGTTGTGCTGGGCGCAGTAGTCGTAGAGTTCCACGCGCACAGGGTCGAT
>Ga0247610_10003792_pt1 | contig 16368 bp, 17 predicted proteins | sample 174DNAGHGhighgp2_FD_193483 | JGI IMG/M metagenome (GOLD analysis project Ga0247610, IMG submission 193483) | Sheep rumen microbial communities from Palmerston North, Manawatu-Wanganui, New Zealand - 1742 DNA GHGhigh gp2 | ecosystem: Host-associated > Mammals > Digestive system > Stomach > Rumen... | reverse complement strand
TCGGAAAGATGAAAGACGTCTCCCAAGGCCAAGGCCGAACAGTCCTTTTCGTTAGTCATAATATGGGTTCTATTCGTCAGTTGTGTACTCGAGGAATAGTGCTGGATAAAGGAAGTGTAATCTACGATGGTAATACGGCTGATGCCATCAGCCTATATATGCGCGAGCGAACGAATGAAGGGAGCGTGATGGATAAGATGGTGATCAATAATCCTTCGATTCATATTGATTCAGTGACGCTGAATGGTAAGCCGGATAATCATATCTATGTCAGTCCGGAGCATAACTGGTTTGATGTTCAGATATTGGGTTCAACGGATAAGGCTCAGAAGATATCGCTGGAGCTGATGCTCCGCGACAATGCCGGTTCGCCGTTGTTCTTCTTCAGTCCACATCACAATGACTCGCCGATGCTTCCATCCGGTCCGTTTGAGTTGAAGTACCGTATCGAAGTGCCAAAAGGGATGACAAGAGGACTTTATTTCGGAGGTATGGAGATTGTGAACTCAATGCAGAGTTGTCACGTGAACTTACATGGTTCGTTCATTGTCGAGTCCGAAGGTGTGACGATGCCGAGTGGGTTCGTAATGGATAATAAGTTTGGTTCGGTAATTTTGCAATAAAAAAGTGGGATATTAAGCATATATGGGAAACGATAAAAATCAAATATTAGTAACCTCTCCGCTGCTGCCTGACTTGCAGGAGTTCAACCAATATCTGCAGCAGATATGGGATAGTAAATGGATAACGAACAATGGTTCGTTCCATCAGCAGTTGGAGAAAGCATTAGCGGAGTACCTTGGGGTGGAGTATATAAGTCTCTTTACCAATGGTACATTGCCGCTGATTACCGCGCTGCAAGCATTGGGATTGACGAAGGGCGAAGTGATCACCACTCCGTATTCCTTCGTAGCAACGAGTCACAGCATCTGGTGGAACCAGCTGACTCCGGTGTTTGTGGATATCGAGGAAGAGACATGCGGCATAGATCCGAGTAAGATCGAGGCAGCTATTACGGAGAATACCGTTGCCATCATGCCGGTGCATTGCTACGGAAAACCATGCAAGACGGAGCAGATAGATGCCATCGCGAAGAAGCATGGACTGAAAGTAATCTATGATGCCGCACATGCATTCGGCGTAAACGTGAATGGCAAATCCATCCTCAATGCCGGAGATATCAGCACATTGTCGTTTCATGCTACGAAAGTGTATAACACCATTGAGGGTGGAGCGCTTATCTGCCATAGCGCGGAGATGAAGCATCAGATTGATAACCTAAAGAACTTTGGCTTCCGAGGAGAAGTGACAGTAGAAGCTCCGGGTATTAACGGCAAGATGGATGAAGTGCGTAGTGCTTATGGATTGCTGAACTTACGTCAAGTTGATGCCGCTATAGAGGCACGTCAGAAAGTAGCGAACCAATATAGAGAGGCATTACGTAACGTGAAAGGAATTCGTTTCTTCGATGATATGCCTGGAGTAAGGCATAACTATAGTTATTTCCCTATCCTCATTGATGAAGCACAATACGGCATGAGTAGGGATGCGCTATATGCCAAACTAAAAGAGCAAAACATCTTCGGACGCAGATATTTCTATCCGTTGATTACGGCATTTACTCCGTATCGCGAGTACCCAAGTGCGGAGCCGGAGAACTTGCCAGTAGCGACCAAAGTGGCAGACCAAGTCCTCTGTCTCCCTATGCATCATGCGTTGAGCGAGGATGATATAAAACGAATTATTGATTGTATTGCGAAATAATGTCCATTATATCTCGACATATTGCATCATTAGCGGAATCGCAAAGTCTTGCGATGGCTCAGCGTGTAGCGCAAATGCGTCAACAAGGCATCGATGTTGTCAGCATGACTTTAGGTGAACCGGATTTTGATACACCAAATCATATCAAGCAAGCTGCCCAACAAGCAATAGCCGATAACTATTCTCACTACGGACCGGTGAAAGGTTTGCTCACATTACGAGAGGCGATTGCGAAAACATTCACCATTCACCATTCACCATTCACCTTTACCTCGGACGAAATCGTTGTTTCTGTAGGAGCGAAACAAGCCATTTGCAATGCGGTTCTCTCGCTGGTAGATGAAGGCGATGAGGTGATTATCCCAACTCCATTTTGGGTTAGTTACAGCGAGATGGTGAAGATAGCCGGAGGAAAGAACGTGTTTGTTCGTACAGATGCACAAACGGACTATAAACTCACAGCCCAACAACTGCAAGCTGCTATTACCGAATGCACCAAATTGCTGATATTGTGTACACCGAATAACCCTACCGGTTCGGTATATACGCAGGAAGAATTGGCGCAAATCGTTGAAGTACTCAAGCAGTATCCGAATGTATTTGTTATCTCAGATGAGATATACAGCGCATTGGTGTATAACCAACCACATGTGTCATTGGCATCTTTCGCAGAATTAACCGACAGACTGATCCTCATAAATGGTGTAAGTAAAACTTACGCAATGCCCGGATATCGTATCGGCTGGATGGCTTGTCATAATGCCAAAATCGTTAAGGCATGCACTACGCTGCAAGGACAATATCTGACGTGTGCTTGTATGGTAGCGCAAAAGGCAGCTGAGGCAGCATTGACCGGTCCGCAAGAGTGCGTAGAGCAAATGCGCACCACCTATGCACAGCGCAGAATGTTGATTCTGTCGCTACTGGATGAGATACCGGATATTACATACAATACACCGGACGGGGCGTTCTATGTATTCCCGGATGTATCGCGCTATTACGGCAAGCGGTTCGGCAATCGTACTATCCAGAACTCGGATGATATGGCGGATTATCTGCTCGACGAGGCGTATGTAGCTTGCGTTGCCGGTTCGGCATACGGAGAAGATAGATGTATTAGATTGTCCTATGCTACCAGCGAAACCAATATAATAGAGGCGTTAAAACGAATTAAGAACGCGTTGAAGAACTTGGAGAATTGATGAAAAATCAAAAGAAAATAATGCTCCTTGGTGGTATCCACTACCTCTTGCCGGTGATAAAAGCCGCGCATGAGCAGGGATACTATGTGATAACGGCAGACTATCTGCCGGACAACATCGCGCATAAGCATTCCGATGAGTATGTGAACGTGAGTATCGTGGACAAAGAGGCAGTACTGGCTGAGGCGCAGAAGCGACAGATAGATGGTATCATCTCCTTTGGCGTGGATCCGGGAGTGGTAGCTGCGGCGTATGTGCAGGAGAAGATGGGATTGCCGTCCATGGGACCATACGAATCGGTGGTTATTCTCCAAAACAAAGATCTCTTCCGTGCGTTCTTGCAGGAACACGGATTCAATTGTCCGAATAGCAAAGGATATAGCACGATAGATGAAGCGCTGAGAGATACCGATTGGCTCACATGGCCGATGATTGTGAAGCCGACGGATAGTGCTGGAAGCAAAGGTGTCACTCGCGTTGATAGCATCAGCGAATACGAAGCGGCAATCAAATACGCCTTCGAGAAATCCATCAAATGGCACATTATCGTGGAGCAGTATTTGGATAAAGTAGGATGCAGCTCCGATACGGATAGTTTCTTGTTAGATGGCAAGTTCCGTTTCATGTCCTTCAACGCGCAACGCTTTGATGCTGATGCGGCTAACCCATATGCGCCATCAGCATATACCTGGCCAAGTACGTTCCCGGAGCATGAGGCATATCTGACATCAGAACTGCAACGACTGATGGATTTGCTGCATATGCAAACGAGTGTTTTCAATATCGAAACGCGCATCGCCACAAATGGCAAACCATATATTATGGAATGCACTCCCCGTGGAGGAGGCAACCGTTTGTGCGAGATGCTGCGCTATGCTACCGGTGTAGATATGATTACTGCGCAAGTTCGTGCTGCGGTAGGTGATAGTGTAACGGATGTGGAGCAGAAACCGTATAATGGCCATTGGGCAGAGATTATTCTCCATGCTCCGAAAGCAGGACGTTTTGCCGGATTATCCATTAACCCTAATCAGAAAGCCGAAGTTGTGGAAGTAGATCTTTGGGTAAAGGAAGGTGATAGAGTAGAAGCCTTCCACGGAGCAAATGATGCGATAGGAACGCTTGTGTTGAAATACGAAAATAAAGACGAAATGGAGTATGCCGTAACTCATCAGAGTGAATGGCTGGAAGTGATAGTTGATTGAACAGAACTATATGATTAAAGAAATAGGCAGTATATTTCCATTGTCTGACGCAATGCTTCGTGACGCAGAGATGAGACATGAGTCGTTTACGGACGACAGAGTGTACTATTCTCTTTGCCGTGAGGCTTTGTACGATATTGCTATGTCGCTTGCGGGTACAACCAAGAAGGTGTTAATCCCATCATATACATGCCAAACCGTAATAACCCCGTTCGAAGAAGCCGGATGGCAATGTGCATATTATGCTGTTCAGAGAGACTTGCGGATTGAAACAAATCGTTTGTTGCGTCAGATAGAAGAGATCCAACCATCCGTATTGGTAGTTCATCCGTACTATGGAATGGATTTGAATGAGACAGAACAGCAGACGCTTGATATTATAGCCCAAAAGGGAGTCAAGATTGTACTTGATTTAACGCAATGCCTCTTTTCTACAAAGTCCTATTCCTTTGCATCGTTTATCGTTGCAAGTTATAGGAAATGGATGCCTATTCCGGATGGTGGGTATTTGATAGACCAATTAAAAGCAAATCATATTCACCAACCTCAAAACGAGAATAGTGAGTTTACAAATAAGGAGAAAGATGCTATGTATCTGCGCGGTGTGTACTTTGAGACAAGAGTGCAACGTATAAAAGATATCTCAATCCGTTTGAGCAAAGCAGCCGATCATATCGTAGAAGATCATATCGCACCGCATCGTATGTCTCAGGTGGCATATAACCTTATGCAAGCAGTGGATTTGGAAGCGAATCAACAAAAGAGAATTGAAAACTATGCCTTTTTACATAAGCAAGTCGTTGATTCTTCACGAGTTAAAAAAGTATGTCAAGACATAAATGAAATAACTACAGTGCCGTTATATTTCCCTATTTATGTGAAAGAGAGACAAACCATTCAACGGTTGCTTGCTGAAAATTCCATTTATGCTCCAGTGCTCTGGTCGGTAGAGGATGAGCGAGTATTGGTAAATGAAGATGTAAAATATATATACGATCATATCTTGGTTATCCCATGTGACCAAAGGTATGATATCAAAGATATGCAAAGAGTAGTTGATGTCTTAAATAAGAATTGAAGATGAAAGAGCGGATAGCCGTAATAGGAGCAAATGAACCATTGATCCCATTCTATAGGCAAGCTAAGGCGTTGGGGTATGAGATCATTGGTATAGCTATAGAAGATGGAGCTGTATGCAAGAAGTATTGTGATCGGTTCTATCCCATTTCCTTTATCGAAAAGGATAAAGTTGTTGATATATGTAGAGCGGAAAAGGTGAATGGTATCATATCATTTTCATTAGAGTCAGCTTTACCCACCGTATCTTATGTGGCTTCCAAATTAGGACTTGTAGGAAACTCGGAAGAAAGCATACAATTAACGCAAAGCAAGTTCGCACAACGTAAGGCATTAGAAAAAAATGGCATACCTGTACCAAAATATTATTTGATAGAAAACGAAGCTGCACTCGCTGATGTAAAGTGCAAATTCCCTGTTATAGTAAAACCGGTTGATAGTGGAGGAAGCCGAGGAATATGCAAAGTTGAAAGTTATGATCAATTGTCAGAAGCGTACAAGTATGCTGTACAGTATTCAAGAAGCGCAAAGGCAATAGTAGAAGAATTTGTAGATGGCAGAGAGTTTAGCGTAGAATATATAAGTCATCAAGGCAAACATTATTTCTTGCAGATAACGGACAAAGTAACAAGTGGCGCACCTCGGTTTGTAGAAATGCAACATCATCAACCGGCAGATATTCCATCTTTGGTAGCATCAAGAATTAAACAGATGGTTGAAAACGCATTAACCGCTCTAAAGATTGAAAACTCTGCAAGCCACACGGAGATAAAGTGGAATAGCAATGATGAATTGTATATCATAGAAACCGGAGCACGAATGGGTGGGGACTATATAACATCGGATTTAGTGCGACTGTCAACAGGGTATGATTTCGTAGATGGTGCGATTAAGTTAGCCATCAATAAATTCGAAGAACCGATGTTGCCCAAGAAGATGTTCAGTGGAGTCTATTTCTATAGTAAGTTAGCGCCGAAAGTGGGGGATATGATACTGCATCATGAGCAATGGCCGGAGATTGTAGAATGGGAATATTCCGACGAGCCATTGATGGACGTAAAGAGTAACGCTGACAGAAGAGGCTATTTCTTGTATCAGAGAGAAAATGGAAAATTTGAATATAAATAATATTATAATATTGAACAATGGAAAAGACAGTCTATTTTAGAGCATTTGAAGACGAGGATGCGATTCAAATTCATAAGTGGAAGAATGATGATGAACTCCACAAATATGATATAGGTCTTAATAAAAGGACATGCTTAGAAGAAGATTTGGAATGGGTTCGAGCAAGGAAAAGACATAATCCATACGAAGCATGGTGGGCCATCTGTAGTATATCCGAGGATAAGATAATTGGATGGGCTTGCTTGACAAATATACATTATATCAACAGCTCTGCCAATTATGGTGGAATAGTTATAGGGGATAAGGATTATCAAGATGGTATAGCTTGGATTGAAACATATATATTTGTACTTGAATATGCTTTTGAGAGATTACATTTAAACAGATTATATGGTACATATATTGTAGGTCATCCCTCAACTACGATTATGGCAGATGTTGCTTTCTTTAAAACTGAAGGAATTTTACGACAGTCAGTCTATAAGAACGGATGTTTTCATGACGAAATTTCTGCAGCTTTGTTGTCTGCCGATTATTTTGAACATAAGAAGAATGGTGAATATGAGTTCAAGTCTATGATGAAAAGACTTATATCTGGAAGAAAAGAAAATAGAAAATGATGAGTAAAGCATTTTTATTTCCTGGCCAAGGATGCCAAAAGGAACATATGGGGAAGGATTTGTATGATAATTTCCCGAAAGCAAAAGCTATCTTTGAGCAAGCCAATGATATACTTGGTGAACGATTCTCGGACACCTTATTTACGGCATCTGAGGATTTGTTGATGGATACTCGCTATACCCAATTGGCTATTTTTATTTACGAAGTGGCTGCTGCTTTGGCGCAAGATGATGTACAACCGGATTGCGTTGCCGGACATTCTCTTGGTGAGTATGCTGCTCTTGTTGTTTCCGGAGCTTTGAGTTTTGAGGAAACCGTACCATTCATTAAGAAACGTGGTGAAGTATTTTATGATGCTTTCCAAAAACACCCTAGTGCTATGGGGGCAATCATCGGAGTGGATGATGAGAAAGTATTGGAAGTCCTAAAACAGGTAGGAGAGGAAGATGGAGAAAATCTTTATATTGCGAACTACAATGGTCCTGGACAATTGGTAATAACCGGTGCACGAGTAAGTATAAAGAAGGCATGCAAGGTACTGATGGGATTGGGCGCAAAACGTGCATTGGTTCTTCCTATGAAAGGAGTCGGTCATTCTCCTAACTCGGTTGAAGAAGGAGAAATCCTTGCAGTTGAGTTGAAGAAACTGAATTTTAAAACGCCTTTGATACCCATTTATCAAGATGCGGATGGTTTACCGCACACTGATCCAAAGGAAATTTTGGAGAATCAAATTAAATTAATGACCTATCCCGTGCAGTGGACAAAAATCACGATGAATATGGTGAAAAACGGAGTGACGGAATTCTATGAATGTGGTACGGACGATACCCTTCAAAAAATTGTAAAACGTATGACACCTGAAACGCTGGTAACATCTATTCTGCATTGTCCATCCTATGATGGAATAGTACGAGATTTTTCGATTGTAAAAGAATAATATTATATTAACAATTTAAAACGTTTATAATTATGACATTAGATGAATTTGTAGCAAGATTTGCTGAAGAATTTGAAGAAACTCCAAAAGAGCAATTCGCTCCCTCAACGGAATTCAAGGCATTGGACGAATGGGGCTCTCTAACCGCATTATCTATTGTGGGAATGGTAGATGATGAATTTGACAAGAGAATCACTGGAGCTGATCTTCGTAGTGTTGCAACTATTGAAGAACTTTTCAATTTGATAGAGGCTAAATAATGATGTATAATCCATTCTCCCTCGAAGGGAAAACAATACTTGTAACAGGTGCTTCTTCCGGTATCGGAAGGGGGATTGCAATCGAGTGCTCAAAGATGGGTGCCCGGCTTGTTATCAATGGTCGTAATGAAGCAAGACTGAAAGAAACCTTTGATAGCCTGGAGGGCTCTAATCATATGTATATAGTGGCAGATCTAACTTCACAAGAAGGGTTCGATAAATTGGTGGACGAATGTCCTGAAATAAACGGATTCGTTCCTTGTGCAGGTATTCCTAAGATCAATACAATTAAACATATATCCAGATCCGATCTATCGGAGATTGTAGAAATCAATCAGAATGTACCTATTCTGTTAACATCCCGATTGTTAAAGAAAAAGAAACTAAAGAAGCAATCTTCGATTGTCTTTATAGCATCTCTATCTGGTATTTATGTCGCAAATCCAGGTGACTCGTTGTATTCCGCTACGAAGGGAGCTATTAATGGTTTCGCTAAAGGAGCAGCATTGGAATTGGCATTACAAGGTACAAGAGTTAACACTTTGTGTCCGGGATTTACACCAACCAACATACTGGACTCATCAAAAGAATTGTTTTCTGAGGAGACGGTAATGGAATCTACTAAAGGGAAATTCCCTCTTAATAGGTTAGGAAAACCAGAAGATATAGCATATGCTACTATATATCTTCTGTCGGATGCTAGTAGTTGGGTGACTGGTGCTGATCTTAAAATTGATGGTGGTTATTCTCTCCTATAATAATATAGTATATGGCATTTCTAGAATATCAAAATGTTAAGATTAAGGGAATCTCAGCCGTAGTCCCCAAAAAGATTAAGAAAACAGCGGACTTACCTTTCTTCGCTCCAGGAGAGGGAGAAAGAGTTGCAGAATTAACACAGGTAAAAGAGGCACACATAGTAGAAGATGGTGTATGTGCGTCAGATCTTTGCTTCGAAGCTGCTGAACGACTTATCTCAGAATTAAACTGGGATAAATCAGAGATCGATGCCCTGTTCTTTGTATCACAGGCTAGGGACTATTTGATCCCACAGACATCATCAATTCTTCAAGACAGACTTGGTTTATCAGAAGAGTGCCTCGTAATGGACTTTCCTTTTGCATGTCAAGGTTTTATCTATGCACTTTCTATTGCAGGATCTATGATGTCGAAAGGGACTATCAAGAAAGCGCTTCTGCTGATAGGTGAGACAAACTCAACCTTTGTGTCGCATTATGACAAAACTGCATGGCCATTACATGGAGATGCTGGTACAGCCACAGCTTTGGTGTATGACGAGACAGCCGCTCCTATGCAGTTCCACTTTGGTGGTGATGGTTCTGCGCACAAGTACGTATATGTACCTGCCGGAGGTGCTCGCCAACCGATAACTGAGAAGGAGTTGGAAATGATAGAACCAGCTCCTGGTCAGAAATACAATATGACAAATTGTATCATGGATGGTGTGAATGTGTTTGTTGTAGCCATAAGCAAAACACCTAAGTCCGCGAAGAAACTGATAGAACATTATAATATTGATTTAGAGAAGATAGACTATCTTTTGTTGCATCAGGCTAATAACTTGATTGACGAAAAGATTATCAAAAAACTCAAGTATGATCCCAACAAAGTACCTATGAGCTTGAAGAAATTTGGCAATACTTCAGCATGTTCTATTCCTTTGAATATAGTTTCGGAGATTAGAGAAGAACTAAAGGGGAAACGTGTAGATACGGTCATGTCTGCTATTGGTGCTGGTCTTTGCTGGGGAAGTGCTCATGTAGAATTAGACAATATTGTGTGTCCCGAAATAGGTGAAATCTAAATTATTTGCTTTATGGAAATAAAGGAATGGCTTATTAATTGGTTTTGTAATCATTCGTCGCTAGATGCCGCTGAGTTGGAAACAACGTCAAATGAAGATTATCTTAAGAAGGGAGTTATTGATTCATTCTCCTTTGTGATGCTTATATCGGATATCGATGATGAGTTTGATATTGCCTTCACGAACGAGGATTTCCTTGATCCCCGATTCTCAAGCATCGACGGATTGACGGAAATGATTAAAGAGCGAAAAAAATAAAGAATTGTTATATGAAGCAAGAGATTATAGAGAGAATCTGCCGTTTCGACTTCTCGCGTGATTTCGTTATTGATGCAGCAAAGGATAGGCATTACTCTTATCTGGAATTCTTTGGACGTTGCTTGATATTATCTGAAGATTTCAAAAAGAGCGGTAGTGACATCAATCACATTGTTTTCATTATGGAAAATAGTGTGGAGTTATTGGCTTGCTATTTTGCAGCTATCTTCTCTGGAAAGATAGCAACTGCTATCGACCCAGTGAAAGAAAAGGACGAGATTTCTCGAATACTCGACTCTATTACTGACAAGTATGTAGTCGTGGATGCAACGGGGAAAGCAAAGGTTGAATCGTATGACAAATTATTTGAAGCAGGATGTTTTGATAACTTGCAATGTGCTGAAGATAGAATAAAAGAATCGGTTATAGAGGGATTTAAATCGCGCAATTACGATGATGACTATCTCCTTACATTTACATCCGGTACAACAGGGAATACAAAAGGTGTACGGCATACTCTCAATAATCTAATCAAAACAGCTGATGCTTTTAATCGGTGTTTTAATGTTGATGATTCAAGGATATTGGCGCATTATATGCCAATGACCTATATGGCCGGTATCTTGAATTCCATTATCCAACCATTTATTGCCAGTGCACAGATAGTGGTAATGGGACGCTTTTCACCTTTCAAGGCTTTTACGTTTTGGCAAGATGTGGTAAAGTATCAAGTTAATTTATTCTGGCTCTCACCCAGTATGCTTACAATCATTTTAAAAGCAAGTAAGCATGCGTTAGGTCAAGAATATTGTAAGGATAAAGATTTGCTTTTCTTCATAGGAACTGCACCATTGCATCTGAAAACCAGGGAGGAATTTGAGGCAAAATACCCTGTTAAACTCTATGCAAGTTATGGGTTGTCAGAAACGCTTTTTCTTTCTACCGAAACACCGGAAACATTGGCACTCGGAGGAGGAAATGTTGGGAAACTATTAGAAGGAGTAGAATATAAGTTCGGTAACGATGGGGAGTTCTGGGTTAGAGTGCCATGGATGTTCCTTGGTTATACCAACGAGCCAACAGAAAAGTATTTTGCCGGAGACTACTACAAAACTGGAGACTTGGCAGATATTACGGATGGCATACTATCTATCACCGGACGTTCAAAAGACCTTATTATAAAAGGAGGAATGAATATAAGTCCTGCTCTTATAGAGAAAGTTGTGACTAGTGTAGATGGAGTTGGGGAGTGCTCTGTATTTAGTGTGCTGAATAAATTCAAAGAAGAACTTGTCGTTTTAGGCTATTCGACTACACAAAAAGATACGGATGAGTTAGAAAAGAGAATATCTGCGTCTGTCATAGCTGAACTGGGAAAGAATTATATGATTGATCTTTTCTATCGTGTACCATCTATCCCTAAGAACGTAAATGGCAAAAACGATAAGAAGGTGTTAAAAGAACAATATCAGAAGGAGAACTCAGAATGTTAGTAAAGTTTGATCATCTGACCTATGCAGCTAATAGGACATCAGTCCAATCCATTGTAAATGTTCTTCAGGAGAAAGGGTATCAGTTGACATTGCAGGAAGAGCAAGCTGCCAATATGCCTACAAAACAGGTATTAATGCACTACAAGGATGCTACTCATGGTTTGCATTTTCTAACCCCACCAGCAGGGGAAGGAATACCTGTAGAGATAGTTTCATACGAGCATACAACTCAAGGAAATTCCTGCATAGACTATCAAATCGGCACGCAAGAATTGACTATTAAGACGAGCAATGTTGATTCCTGCAAAACTATGTTGGTCGCATTAGGGTGTGAAGCAAAGGAAGATGGTACTCTTACATTTAATGGTGTATTGGATGAACATGCAATAACAATTTGGGTAGAAGAATTATCCAACATAACAAACAATCTGGATAATGAAGGTCTTTGTTGCCCAACGATTTTTGTTAGACCATTAGGAAAAACGAAAACAAAGTTGGAACAGGCTGGTGTAAATTGTTCGGAAATAGAAACCTTCGAAGTGCAAGGAGCATCCTATTATGTATTCTTTGCAAAAGGTAAGGGTGGTGAAATATTAGAAATAACATCAAACAAACTATAAGGAGTTACATATATGACGCAAAGAAATCTGGTGTTAGATCAAACAAAAGGTGTGTTAATTTTCCTTGTTGTGCTTGGCCACTTCGCAAATTGGCAGCAGGAATTATGTATGTGTGGGGGGGCGTATTCCGCTTGTAATCAGTTGCTTAGCGCTTTTTATAACGCAATCTTATCTTTCCATATGCCTACGTTTATTTTAATATCAGGTTATTTTTCTAAATCAATTATGAATATTAGGTTTAAAGAATTTGATGCAATATTATATCCGTTTGTCGTAATTCAGATTATTGACATCTTGCTAGCTCGCTACACGGATTTTGGATATTCTCATGGAGGGAATATTCTATACCCAATTTACCAGAATTGGTATATATTGGCGCTGTTTTTTTGGAGATTATTATTGCCAATATGCAATAAAATACCGAAGAAAGTTATGTTAGGAATATCAGTTGTAGTGGTTTTTTTGTCAGGTTTTATCTTTGTGTCTGTGCAATCAGGTTTGTTCTTAGCGATATATAGAACGCTATATTTCTTACCGTTCTTTTTAATGGGTGCATATTTGCCAGATTTTAATAGAATAGGAGAACAACTTGAGAAATACAAAGTATATGCTATTGTATTGTTTGTAATATCGTTTATAGTTATTTTTGCGTTGTCTATAGGTAAGTACTATTCATATATATGGTATGCTTATGTACCACAAGGTGGGTTCTCTAAATTAGGGTGGAACTACATAATAAGACATATGGGTTTTATATCATCATTCTTTATTATGTTATCATTCTTGACTATATGTTATTCATATTTTAGTAAGCATAGCTATGCTTTTCTTTCGCTATTGGGTAAAAACACAATGCCAATATATTTATTTCATGGTATTATTATCTTTATCGTTGTGCCATGCATTATATTAAAAGTTGGCATGTTAATGAATACATTATTATGCGTAATATTCTCTATGTTAATATGTTGGTTCTTCTCTAGAGAAAGGGTGGGTTACATTTTGTCTCCTTTGATGAAGTTGTCCTCTTTATTTGGTTTGTTTCAAAAGAAATATCGTGAATAATATTATATAGTATTTTGAGTATATGAAAATCATTGATTTATCGTACGTTATTGAAAACGGTATGCCGACATGTGGCACTCCATGGCATGAAAACGTAAATATCAAACATCTTGGTTTCCTTGATGAGGTGGGGCGTAATACGCATGCTTTGACTATGGGAAGTCATACGGGTACGCACATGGACGCACCGTTCCATTTTATAGATGGTGGAAGAACGATAGAATATACACCACTTGATGTTGTGTGCGGTGAGATTCAAGTAGTTGATTTTACCCATATTGGTCCAAACGGGACGGTGAAACTGGAAGATGTGAAGAAATTTAAGGTTACAGAACGCATGCTTTTCCGTTTTGACTGGTTTAAAACATGGAAAACTGCTGAGTTCTATAAGAGTTTTCCCTACTTCGAAGAAGATGCCGTTGACTACTTGATAGAAGGAGGCATAAGATTGATGGCAATGGATACACCTTCGCCGGATTATGGAGGAAACATTCAGTCAAAGGAGGATTCGCCCAATCACAAGAAATTATTAAAGAATGATATAGTTATAGTGGAGTATCTTACGAATACTGACTTGCTGGATTTAAGCAAAAAGCATAGGATAATAGCTCTGCCGCTAAAGTTTAAAGGCTGCGATGGTTCTCCGTCAAGAGTAATCGTGGAAGAGGAATAATGGACTAGATGCATACAGATATGAAGACGCAAATCATGGACGTAACGCTTAGAGATGGCAGTTACGCAATCAATTTTCAGTTTTCAGAACATGATACGAGGAAAATTGGACGAGTACTGGAACAATCCGGTATCCCTTTTGTGGAGATTGGTCATGGACAAGGTTTAAATGCCAGTTCCTATAAAAATGGCATTGCTCTGTGTACGGATGAGGAGTATCTTGCGTCTGCTCAAGAAGCATATCAGACATGCAAGTATGGTATGTTCTGTATTCCAGGAATAGCAAGATTGGAAGATTTGGATCTTCTGAAGAAGTATGGCGCATCATTCGTACGAATAGGCAGTAACATTGATAAAGTTGAAACAACTGAGCCATATGTGAAACATGCCAAAGATTTGGGGCTGATGGTTGCTGCAAACTATATGAAGTCATATACAGCAACAGAGCAGGAGTTTGAAGCTTGTGTCCTCAAGTCAATGAACTATGGAGCAGACTATGTATACGTCGTGGATTCTGCTGGTTGTATGCTACCGGAAGACATAAAAAAATACTATGATGTCGTCAAACGTATCAATGGACCAAAAGTGGGTTTCCATGGACATAATAACCTTGGATTAGCAAACTCGAATAGTCTCTATGCAGCAGAGATAGGATATGATCTAATAGACTGTTCTCTACAGGGATTAGGACGAGGAGCCGGTAATGCATCAACAGAATTACTGATAGCACTATTGAAGATGAAATATGGCGTAGATGTTTATGATGAGAAGAAACTTGTGCAATTCGGTGAGGAGTATGTTAATCCTCTTGTTAGGAATTCCGGTCTATATGGATTAGATATCTATTGTGGTATAGCGGGATTCCATAGTAGCTATATGAAGTACATACACAGATATGCAGCCAAATATTCGGTTAATCCATATGATTTGATTGTGGAGTACTGCAAATATGACAAAATCAATATGGATACGGTTAAATTGGAAGAGATTGCCAAGTCATTGCCTCGAGACTATGACATTAATCTTTCTATGTATGGCTTTGGAAGATATATCGGTGACGAACAGTCAGATAACAAATGATTAGGGTAGAAAGGTACATAAATCAACTAATGTCATCCAATTGTTTTATCGTCTATGATGATGAAACAAGAAGGGCTGTTGTGATTGATCCTGGCAGTGAGAAGAGTGAAAAAGAAATTTCATTCTTGGCTAACAATCATCTACGACTTGATTATATCTTGTTGACCCATGAGCATACCGATCATAACTGGGGTGTTAATGCGTTAAAAGAAGCCTATCCGGATACGAAATTGGTATGTTCAGAATTATGTGACCAATTGGTAAAGAAGACAAATAGAACTTTTTTCTCATTCTACTATGATGATCCGAATTATGTATATGTCATTGACTCGGCTGATATTCTCATTAAATCAAATGATGATGTATTGCCATGGGATGGAAAGAATATCCGATTCATGATTACACCTGGCCATAGTAAAGCATCAATGTGTATAGATATAGAAGGAAGATTATTCACGGGTGATACAATTATGCCGTATCCACGTTACTTGAATAGAAAGGATGGGAATGAAGAGGAATGGAGAAACTCCGTAAGGATAATTTTATCTCAATATGGTGCAGAAACTGAAGTCTTCCCTGGTCATGGCGAGTGCCTATTGTTAAAAGAATGGAACATAGAGAGTAATATAAAATTATTTAAAAGAACCAAAGTTATAGGTGGTTTGCCTATGGTGAATATTTAAAATGATAACAAAAATTCTTCACATATTACATGATGAAAAGTTTATAGATGTTGCAATAGATGTCTATAATAGTACATCTGCGGATAATACGTATGTGTCAATAGAAGATAATCTGCCATTCAAACTTATTAAAGCACATGCGAAGGATGTATTAGTAATGGAGCGTGACAAGATTTTAGACTTTATTGTTAACGGAGGTTTTCAGTTAGTGGTATTTCATTCTTTAACGCGCGATAAGTACGAATTAGCCCTGCAAATACCTGCGGATATTAAGGTGTTATGGTCTGCTTGGGGATATGATATTTATGAGCCGTGGCTTGATATGCCTCCAGTATATCCAATTGAGTTACATAAACCATTAACTCAGGAATTATTTAAAAGTTCTTTGGTAAAAAGGATAATGCGAAAAATCCGTAATGTATTATTTTATAAGAAACACAAAGAAGAACTTATAGAACTTCGGCGCAAAGTACAA
>Ga0247610_10003787_pt1 | contig 16378 bp, 12 predicted proteins | sample 174DNAGHGhighgp2_FD_193483 | JGI IMG/M metagenome (GOLD analysis project Ga0247610, IMG submission 193483) | Sheep rumen microbial communities from Palmerston North, Manawatu-Wanganui, New Zealand - 1742 DNA GHGhigh gp2 | ecosystem: Host-associated > Mammals > Digestive system > Stomach > Rumen... | reverse complement strand
GAAATCCTCCGGCGTGTCGGTCTGCGCGGCCTTCTGGAACTCGATGTAGAAGGTCTTCGGGTCGATGAAGTCGTACTCGTAGAGGATGTGCTGGTGCGGGTCGGTGATGAAGTCCTTGAGGATGGCGTCCTTCATCACGAACCTCGGCAGCCGCGTCTTCGTGCTGAACGAATCCTCGTCGTCGTACTCCGGCGCCTCCGCCATCTCATCCTCCTCGGACGTGTCCATCAGCGTGATCTCCTTCTGCTTGTTCCATTTCTGGTCGCAGATGGAGAAGGCCGCAAACTCATTGCCCTGCAATCCCAGGCACTGGTACAGGAACAGGTGGAAGTCTTCGAAGTTCGTGTTCGCGAGCACATCCACGTCGCGCACGAAATCGTCCACCTCGTCGTAAAACACCTTGAATTTGTAGTAATACATAATGGTTAATGGTTTAATGGTTATTATTCCGCCTCTTCGGGTTCCTCCATATTGTGATAGACGTTGGTGACGTCTTCGTCCTCGTTGATTTTGTCGAGCAGGAGGTTGACCTCGGCGCGTTGTTCTTCGGTGAGGGCTTTGAGTTCCTTCGGGATGCGGTCGAACTTGAAGCTCTTGATCTCGTACTTATTGTCGTCCAGATATTTCTGGATGGCTCCGAAGGCCTTATATTCGGCCATCACGAGGATCTCCTCGTCGTCGGCGTCGATTTCGGCGTCGAAGTCCATCATCGCGAGTTCGAACTCCTCGATGTCGATTTCGGGGGTGCGGGCGACGGTGAAGATGCACTTGTGGTCGAAGAGGAAGTCGAGCATGCCGGAGGTGCCGAGGGAGCCGCCGAACTTGTTGAAGTAGCTGCGCACGTTGGCGACGGTGCGTTGGTTGTTGTCGGTAGCCGCCTCGATGAGGATGGCGATGCCGTGAGGTCCGCGGCCTTCATAGACCATCTCCTTGTAGTCGGACATGTCCTTCTCGAAGGCGCGTTTGATGGCGCGGTCGATGTTGTCCTTCGGCATGTTCTCGTTCTTGGCCGTTTGGATAATCAGACGGAGTTTGGTGTTCTGCTCGGGGTCGGGGCCGCCGGCCTTGGCCGCCATGGTGATTTCCTTGCCGAGACGGGTGAAGGTCTTGGCCAAATATGCGTTTCTCTTGAAGATTCTTGCCTTGCGATACTCAAAAGCTCTTCCCATTTTGTCTTAATTTAAATATGAATACTTTAATTAGATTTGTCGGAATCAAAAGACGCCGCAAAGATACATTTTTTTTTGACTTGGGATGTGTGACTTGGGACTTGGGATGTGTGATTTGTGATTTGAGATTTGTGACGCCCCACGCCCCAACCTACCAAAAATCACATAGAAAAAGAAAAATATTTTCGCTTTCTATGATATTTTTAGTATCTTTGCCGCGCAAAAAACATCATGGTATGAAGCGGAACCCTTTGATACAATTCAGAAACGTACCCGTCTCTGGCGCAATGTTAGAAACCGTTTATAAGGAATTAAAAGCCCCAGACAAGAAGTTGCAGAACCTGACAGAGAGCGGAGAACTCATCCGGTTAAAGCGTGGTCTGTATCTCGTGAACCCTGAACTGAGTGGCGTAAAGTCGAGCCTCCCCCTCTGCGCAAATCATATCTGGATGCCTTCTTACCTGTCGCTACGATGGGCTTTGCGATGGTACGGACTTATCCCGGAACGTGTTTATCGAATCACATCCGTGACAACAAAACGTACACAATCGTTCGAGACACCGATAGGTGTTTTCGACTATTACCAAGTGAAAGGGAACTATTTCAGAATAGGCATCCGCACCGTAAAAGAAGACACCGTGTGTTTCTTGATTGCTAGTCCCGAAAAAGCACTGTGCGATCTGATTTTATTCGACACTTACGTGCCTAATCGTTCAATCAAACGCCTCAGACAATACTTGGAGGAAGATATGCGGTTTGACATGGACGAGCTGTCCCATTTCGACCCCAACATTATAGAAGATTGTGCAAAACAAGGTTTCAAAACAAACATATTCAATAACCTCATTAAAATCATAAAGTCATGACCACTTACGAAGACATGTTAGCTAAAATGTCCTCAGAGAACAATTCTGAAGACATTCACATTGCACACGAAGTGATGCAACAAATCATTCTTGCCGGCCTGAATAGAGGCGGTTTTTTCGACCATGCCGCATTCTACGGAGGCACCTGCCTGCGAATCTTCCACGACCTACCTCGTTTTTCGGAAGACATGGACTTTTCACTCACCGAAAAAAAGGACGACATTCATCTGGAAAACTATTTCCCCGCTATCATAGAAGAATTTTCATTGGCAGGAGTAAATGTAGACATCATCAAGAAAGACAAAAAAATTTTCGGCCGAGTAGAGTCTGCCTTTCTGAAAGAAAACACGGAAGCGTACGAAGTCAAATTCCAAACCAAGAAGAAAGTAAAAATCAAAATAGAACTTGATACAGACCCGCCATTAGCTTTTGACACGGAGTACAGACCGCTTGCAGCACCCTACACGTTCATAACCCGTTGTTTCACGCTTCCTTGCCTTTACGCAGGAAAAATGCACGCTTTGCTGTATCGCGCATGGCAACGCAGAATCAAGGGAAGAGACTGGTTCGATTTTGAATGGTATGTCCTCAACAAAGTGCCCTTAGACTTCAATCACCTACAAGCAAGAATAAGGGAGTTCAACGGAGAAGAAATTGACAAAGAGACTTTTATGGATATGCTGAAAAAGAAGTTATCCACATCAGACATCAACTCGGTCAAAGCCGATGTGACAGACTTCATTGCAGACCCCCACGCCCTCGACATCTGGTCCAACGACTATTTCCTGCAGCTCGCCGAGATGATCCGGTTCGTGTGAGACGGGAAACGCGTCCCAACTATCAGAAAATGAGTTACAAACAACGGTTTGAAGAAAAAATTACGAAAAAAGGGCGGCCGTATTCCAAAAAATACTATCTTTGCGACCTCATTTTTGAGACATAAAAATAATCGTATCATTCTAAAAATCATTCATAATTATGCAGAAAAAAGGTAACAAATACGGTACGCACCGCGTGATTGAACCCAAGGGTGTTCTCCCGCAACCCGCCAACAAGCTCGACAACAACATGGACGAGATTTGGGACAACGAGATCCTCATCGATGTCCAGACCTTGAACATTGACTCCGCCTCTTTCACCGACATCCACAACTATGCCAAGGAGCAGGCCGGCCCCGGCGCCTCCGAGGAGAAAATCATGGAAGAGGTGAAGAAAGAGATGCTGCTGAACGTCGAACTGCAAGGCAAGCACCGTAACCGCCGCACCGGTTCCGGCGGCATGTTGCTCGGCAAAGTCGAGAAGATCGGCGACGCGCTGAAGGGCAAAATCGACCTCAAGGAGGGCGACCGCATCGCCACCCTCGTCAGCCTCAGCCTCACCCCGCTGCGCATCGACGAAATCCTCGAGATCCGTCCCGATGTCGACCAAGTGGACATCAAGGGCAAGGCCATCCTCTTCGAGAGCGGCATCTATGCCAAGATCCCGACCGACATGCCCGAGAAACTCGCCCTTTCTGCATTAGACGTGGCCGGCGCCCCCGCACAAACCGCCAAACTGTGCCAGTACGGCCAGACCGTCGTCATCCTCGGCGCGGGCGGCAAGAGCGGTATGCTCTGCTGCTACGAGGCCAAGAAACGCGTCGGCGTCACCGGCAAGGTCATCGGCATCGCCAACAGCCCCAAGAGCACCCAGCGCATCAAAGACCTCGGCTTCTGCGACATCGTCGAGTCCGCCGCTGGCATGACCCCCGTGCAAGTCTATGAGCTCATCGAAAAGCTCACCGACGGCAAGATGGCCGACGTCACCATCAACTGCGTCAACGTCCCCGACCAGGAGATGACCGCCGTGCTCTGCACCAAAGACGACGGCATCGTCTATTTCTTCTCCATGGCCACCAGCTTCACCAAAGCCTCCCTCGGCGCCGAGGGCATCGGCAGCGACGTGAACATGATCATGGGCAACGGATATACGAAGGGACATGCTGAGTTCACCCTCCAAGAGCTGCGCGAGAGCCCCAAGCTCCGCAAGATCTTCGAGGAACTCTATGCATAACCCTCCCTATATATCACATTAGTAATAATTATCTTAACAAATAAGCGGCGTGTAACGAGCGCCGCTTATTTTTTTCTGGTATGCAAAAAATGTGTACCTTTGCACGCCAAAAAAATAACGATATGGGCAGAGTCATGGCCATCGACTACGGACAGAAACGCGTGGGGTTCGCCGTCACCGACGAACTGCGGATCTGTGCCCATGCCTTGGAGACCGTCCCGGTGGCGCAAGCCTTTGACTATCTGAAAGATTACCTCCAGAAAGAACGCGTCGACGTCGTCGTCATCGGCGAGGCCAGGCAACTCGACAACACCCCGTCGGAGTCGTGCCGCTTCATCGAACCGTTCGTCAACCGCCTGCGCAAGGAACTCCCGAAAATCTCCCCCGGCACCGAAATCGCCCGCATGGACGAGCGCTTCACCTCGCGCATCGCCTTCCAGACCATGATCGACATCGGGCTGAAGAAGAAGGACCGCCGCGACAAATCCTTGGTCGACAAGATGAGCGCGGCCATTATCCTCCAGTCGTATCTGGAACAACAAGACCTGTTGAATTTAAGAGAAAAAGAACAATGATACTACCAATTTGTTTGTATGGAAACCCCGTGCTGCGCAAGACCGCCACGGAAATCGACCTCAACGACGAGACGCTGAAGCCGTTCATCGCCGACCTTTTTGAAACCATGTACCACGCCGAGGGTGTGGGACTCGCCGCCCCGCAGGTGGGCAAGTCCGTCCGCGTGTTCGTGGTCGACTCCGAACCCTACAAGGAGATCTACCCCGACCACGAGCCGTTCAAGGGCGCCTTCATCAACCCGACCATCACCGACCGCTTCGGCACCGACACGCCCTTTGCGGAGGGATGCCTCAGCCTGCCCAAAATCAACGAGGAGGTGATCCGCAAGTCCGACATCCACATCACCTACTACGACGAGAACGGCGAATACCACGACTGCGACATCAACGGGGTCCTGGCCCGCATCATCCAGCACGAGTACGACCACCTGGAGGGCAAGGTCTTCACCGACAACCTCTCGCCAATCAAGAAGATGGTGCTCAAGCGCCAGCTCAACGACATCGCCAGCGGCAAGGTGCACCCGGCGTATAAGACGAAACGGTGATAAGGGTTATTGGTTATTGGTTATTGGTTATTGAAGCTTTTTGATGAGATGAGACGATATGTTATAGTGATTTTGGCAGCCGTATTATTTGCCTCCTGCGGAGGGAAACGAACTGAGCAACAAGCTGTGCGTCAGGAGGCGGACTCCTTGGTGGCGGCGTACCGCTATTCCGACTCGCTGTTCGCGGCGTGCGGGCGCATCGACACGGCGGCGTTCAACGACTTCATCACGCGGGCGCAGGCCTTCGCGGAGACGCACCCGCAGGACACGCTCGCCCCGGACATGCTCTACCGTGCCGGCGTGGGCAGCATGATCCTCGCCAAGGCCGCCCATACCACCGACGACCGCGCCGCGAATGCCCGGCGCGCCCTCGCCATCTTCCGGCAGTTTCAGGAGCAGTTCCCCGACCACCCGCAGTACCGCCTCTGCTACTGGCAGCGGGCTATCGTCTATGACGACGTCCTCGGCGACTGGCGCAGCGCGGAGGCCGAATACCGCGACTTCATCAACCGCTACCCCGACGACCCCCTGACCCCGCAGTTCCAGGAATACCTCAAAATCCTCGGCAAGTCGGAGTCGGAGCTGGAAACGATGCTCCATCACGCGCAATAATCCTGAAGGCCGCGACTCATCGCGACCGCATTGGCAAGTGTTGGCAAGTGTAGGCAAGTATTTGGCAAGGGGTTGGCAAGTAGTAGGCAAGTATCAGGCAAGTATCAGGCAAGTAGTAGGCAAGTAGTAGGCAAGTCTAAGAGCTTGCCTACTACTTGCCTGCCCCTGTTCAAAGTGTGCTCTGCTACGGTTCTAGTACTGCTCAAATACTTGCCAATGAGGTACGTATCACTACCCCGCCCTTCGGGCATACGTTCACACGCCACACGTCACGCATTGTTCATAACTAATAATATCTTTTTGTCGGAGAATCCAAAGAAAGTAAGTACCTTTGCATATTGAAATCGCAATAGGTTAATATACAAAATATCAGATACTTATGAATCACGATTACGTATTGGTTGCTGGCCGGGCGAACCCTGAGCTGGCGAAGCGCATCGCCGAGTTCCTTCACAAGCCGCTGTTGTCGGTGGACATCATGCAGTTCAAGGACGGCGAAATCCAGGTTTATTACAATGAGAGCATCCGCGGACGCGACGTGTTCATCATCCAGCCGACCTTCTCGCCGGCGGACAACATCATCGAGCTGTTGATCGCCATCGACGCGGCCAAGCGCGCCTCGGCCCGCAGCATCATCGCGGTGATCCCCTACTTCGGCTACGCCCGTCAGGACCGCAAGGACAAGCCCCGCACCTCCATCGGCGCGAAGCTGATGTGCAATCTTCTCACCACCGCCGGTGTGAGCCGTGTCATCACCATGGACTTGCACGCCGACCAGATCCAGGGCTTCTTCGAGGTGCCCGTCGACCATCTCTTCGCCTCCAACGTCTTCATCCCGATGGTGAAGAACTCCGGCTGGGAGAACATCAGCATCGCCTCCCCCGACACGGGCGGAACGAAGCGCGCCTCCACCTACGCGAAAGCCCTCAACTGCGAGCTGGCCATCGGCTACAAACAGCGCGAGAAGCAGAACGAGGTGGCCTCGCTGCAGATCATCGGCGACGTGAAGGACAAGAACGTGATTCTGGTGGACGACATCATCGACACGGCGGGCACGCTCTGCAAAGCCGCCGCCCGCATCAAGGAGATGGGCGCGAAAAGCGTCCGCGCCATGTGCGCCCACGGCCTCTTCTCCGGCGACGCCCTCGAGAAAATCGAGAACTCCGTGCTCGACGAGGTGCTCATCACCGACACCATCCCGATGAAGCGCCCCTGCGACAAGGTCAAGGTGGTCTCCGTGGCCAAGCTGCTGTCCGAAATCATTCTCAGCGTCGAGGACAACACGTCCATCTCGTCGCACTATTACGTATAATATAGCCTATGAACCAAAAAAAGCCCCTCCATTCGGAGGGGCTTTTTTGTGATTCCGCTGCGACTCGAACGCAGAACCTGCTGCTTAGAAGGCAGCTGCTCTATCCAGTTGAGCTACGGAACCGTCGGCGCTTAGCCCAGTCGGGATAGCCTGATTCGAACAGGCGACCTCCTGCTCCCAAAGCAGGCGCGATAACCGGACTACGCTATATCCCGTTTTTTTGCGGCGGCAAAGATACACTTTTTTTCGATACGGCGAAACTAATTCCGTTTTATCTCAAAAATCTCGTGCGCGATGCCGTGTTCGCCCAAGATGGCCCGCACCCGGGTCTCGTCGGTGTCGGAGATGAAGACCTGCCCGAAATGCTCCTGACCCACCATATTCAGCAGCTCGGTGATGCGATTCCGGTCCAATTTGTCGAAAATATCGTCCAACAACAGGATCGGCTTGCGTTTGTTGTAGGCGAAGGCGTAGTCGAACTGAGACAGCCGCAGCGCCAGCGAGAAGGACTTCTGCTGACCCTGCGAGCCGAAATGCTTCACCGGTTGGCCATCAATGGTGAACTCGTAGTCGTCTTTGTGCACCCCGAAGGTCGTGAACCCGCACTTGGCATCCGCGGGGAAAGCCTTCGCCAGCCCCTCGTCATAACGCGTCTCCGACAGTTCCGAGACGTAACGGATGTCCACCTCTTCCCTACCCTGCGTCAGCTGCCGGTAATGTTGGAGGAACATCGGGCGGACGTCCTCGATGAACTGCCGCCGCCGTTGGAAGAGTTGCATGCCGTCCTCGATCATCTGGTAGTCGATCACCTGCAACAGCGAGTAGTCCGAATGGCGGGTCTCCTGCTGCTGCCGGAGCACGGCGTTGCGCTGCTGCAGGAGCTTTTTGTAGTGAATCAGGTGCTGGAGGTATATCTTGTCGAACTGGGAGATAATCTTGTCGAAGAAGCGACGGCGCACCTCATTGCCGTCGTTGATGATGTCGCTGTCGTAGGGCGAGACCATCACCACGGGGAAGAGGCCCACGTGGTCGCTGAGCCGGTCGTACTCCTTCTTGTTGGCCCTCAACGACTTGGTCCCGTTTTTATAGACGCAGCTGACCTGGGTGGTGTTCCCGGACTCCTCGTCGGCGAAGTCGCCGTGCAGGGCGAAGAAGTCGGTACCCAACCGCACAGAGCTCACGTCCTTGGCCGAGAAGCAGCTCTTCCCGAACGACAGGTAATGGATGGCGTCCAGCAGGTTGGTCTTGCCGCTGCCGTTCGCCCCCACGATGCCGTTCACGTTGGAGTTGAACTCGAAGGAGGCCTCCGCGTGGGATTTGAAGTTGGTGAGATGGAGGGATTTCAGGTACATTTTCTCAAAACGTTGTAGAGACGCAATGCATTGCGTCTCTACAACTGCTAACTACTAACTACTAACTGCTAACTGCTAACTATTTCAGGCCCAGCACGTCCAATCCTTGGTTGAAGCGGATGTCTCTCGGGATGCCGGACTTGTTGATGCGGTCAAGGTCGTTCTGGAGTTCGGGGGTGATGGTGCCGTGGTCTTTGCTGTACTGCTGGGCGAAGGCGAAGTCACCTTCGGCCTGGGTCTTGAGGATCAGGGCGATCCAGCCTTCCATAGCCTTGCGGGCCTTGTCGTAGTTGATATGGTAGGTGCCGTTGCCGTTGCGGGTGAAGGCGCCGTTCTCGAAGAAGTAGTTGTAGCACATCATGTTGGCGATGCCGTGGGCCTCCGCCGCACCGAAGCGCACGCTGCGCAACAGGCCGACGATGTAGGTGGTGATGGCCTCCTCGACGGTGATGTCGGTGATCTCGCCCTTCTCGATAAGGCTGCAGACGAGGTTCAGTCCGATGATGTCGGCTTTGGCCTCCTCCCAGCTGGAGTTCTCGGTCTGCATGGCCTCGTCCACGCTGCCCTTGCCGTTGATGGTCTGCTTCACGCCCAAGCCGTGAGCCACCTCGTGGAAAGTGACGTTCCAGAAGAAGGCGTCGAAGCTAATGTTGGCCTGCTCCGAGGGTTCAATGACGATTTCGCCGATGGGCTTCATGATCTTGTCGAACTTGGCCTGCATGGCGTTACGGAGCTGGAAGCGGCGGGAGCCTTTCTGGGCCTGCACCTTGTCGTCGTTGGGCAGGTTGATGGCGATGGTTTTGCCGGCCGCGTTGCAGTCGCCGCCATAGAAGACGACATCATAGAGGTTCATGTCGCAGGTGGTGCCAGGCACGTACATCTTGTGGGCGGGGTCGCAGGGCAGCTCGCGCTGGAGGGCGGGCAGCATCTGCACGAACTTGTCGAGCTTGGTGCTGGCCTCGACGTCTTTCACCAACACGAAGGCCTCCCAGGAGGTCTTCACGGAGTTCAAGGCGTCATCATAGTTCTCGATGGGGCCGAACACGAAGTCGATGTTGGAGTCGCGAAGATCCATCCAAGCCATGTCGCTGGGGTAGTAGTCGTTGGTCTGCAGGGATTTCTTGCGTTCGACGAGGTATTTCTTCATCGTGGGGTTGTCGGCGATTTCGATGGCCTGGTCGAGGAGCTCGCACACGCGGTCGAGTTTCTCCTTGTAGGCTTCATAGTAGCCGACGGTGATGAGCTTCCCGTTCTCGTCGCGGCGAAGGACGGTGTAGTGGGAGGACTTGAGCGGGTCGTCGTAAGCGTCATATTCGGCCTTGGTGATGTCCTGCGGGTAGTAGTTGGCCATCGGGGGGCGTTCGCCGTAGCCGGGCACGAAGGGTTTCTCGCCGTCGAGACGGTCCCACGGGCCATAGTTGATCATCGCGTAGTCCTTCATCCAAGGGTCTGAGATGGTGTCCATCAACGACTTGTCGCCGAAAGTCTGCTCCCAAAAGAGGTCGTCCATGATTTGACCAATCTCGAAGAAGATGGGCAGCAGCTTCCGCTCGCTCTCGGTGAGCTTGGAGAGGTCCGTGGTGAGGTCGAAGTAGGCATACTCCTCAACTTTCTGCTGAAGTTCGCTCTTGGACTCCTCTTTGAGGGTCTCTTTCTTGTTGTTTTTGCACGAAGCAAGGAGGGCGATGCAGGCAAGCATCACCGCGACTGTGGATATTTTTTTCATATTCAAAGAATTAAATTTTTCTAACCGATTTTACGGCGGCAAAGGTACATATTTTTTTTGTATTTTTTGTACTTTTGCCGCCGTAAAAAAAACACGCTACAATGAAAAATGCCCTTATCGCCCTGATGCTCTGCTTTTTTGGAGCATTATCGGCACAGACTACCCTTACCTTCACAGGAAAGGACAACCTCGACAACTACGTACAGTTACATCACGTTGTGGTGGAGAACCTTACGCAGGGTTGGGCCGACACACTCTACTATCCGGACACCGTCCTCATCATGTCGGGGGTCGGGCTGACGGACCACGAAACCGCGACCGCGTTCGCCGTCTCGCAGAATGTGCCGAACCCGTTCGACGGGGTGACCGACTTCACGATGGCGCTGCCGTATGCCGACCGCGTGGACATCGAGGTGACCGACCTTTCCGGGCGGAGGGTGACTGGCGCGACACAACGGCTCGACGCGGGGACGCACTCCTTCCGGGTGTGGCTGAACAGGCCGCAGTCGTACCTGCTGACCGTGAGGACCGGCCGTGACGCCGCCACCATCAAGATGGTGAACCACGGCCACGGCGGCCGCAACCATATCGCGTACCGCGATGCCGCTCCGCTGGTCTATACTTTAAGGATGACGATGAGCGGCGACCACCCGTGCGCCCCCGGCGACGCGATGCGCTACGTCGGGGCCACACTCTTCGACAACCTACTCGCCCAAAGCGACACCGTGGAGCAGACCCTTGACGGCGACGCTCTCATCCCCTTGATGTTCACCCTTTGGGGACAAGCTCCAAGCGATGGACAGTTCTACGGCGACCAAACGCTGTTCATTCCCGACGGCATACCCTGCAATGGCAGCTGCATCGGCACTGTGGGTATCGATGTGAGCGGCTACCCTGACGGCAGCATCATCGAAAGTGCGGAAGACCTCCGATACCTGCGGCTGAAGATCGAACACTCCTACGTCGGCGACCTGTGGATTTCGCTCGCATGTCCCAACGGGCAAACCGCCACTGTCTTGAAAAAATACAACTCCAGCGCTGGGAACCAATGTTCCGCAACGATTCCTCCCAATGACTGGGGTTGGCAGACCGGCGACTCCCCCAACATCTATTTCGGGCAGTATTACAAACCGGATGGTTCTGGCTGCGACCCCTCCCAAAGCCCTATGGGCATCTGCTGGAACTACTGTTGGTCGAACAACACGACCGAAGGTTACCAATACGCCTGCTCCAACGCGTTGGTGTATGAGGCGTGCAACCACATCTACGCCACCAACCCGTCGCCCAATGGTCAGGATAACAACAAGTACATTGACTCCACCGATGTGACCACTATGACCAATGTCTATCATCCCGACCAGTCCTTCGCCGTCCTGACCGGCTGTCCGATCAACGGGCACTGGGAAATCCGCGCCATCGACGGGTGGAATTCGGACAACGGATACATCGAGGAGGCTGCCATCGTGTTCCGAACCGACAGTTCCTGGCATCCCGTTTCCCTGCCAAGCGTCGTCACCAAGACGGCCACGGACGTCGGCTACACCTCGGCCGTCTGCAGCGGCAATGTGCTGAACAACGGTCTGACGGACGTGACGGCGAGAGGCATCTGCTGGGGCCTGCTTCCGGATCCTGACATTTCGGGGGCGCATACTGCAGAAGGTCAGGGCTTGGGAGCGTTTTCCTCCAACCTTAACAATTTAGAAGCCGGCACCACCTACTACTACCGGGCTTACGCCACCAACGCCATAGGGACCGCCTACGGTGCCCAGATGACCTTTTCCACCCTTGCCTACACAGTTTCCGAAGTCACTACCACAGCCGTCACGGACATCACGGATGTCTCCGCCGTCTCCGGGGGCACACTCCTCTCCGACGGCGGTCAGCCCATCCTCGAGCAGGGTGTCTGCTGGAGCACGGAGCAGAATCCCACTTTGGCCGACAACCACGTCACCGCGAGCGGTTACAGCACGGATGCTTTCACCTGCACTCTGGCCTCTTTGGCGGCCGGCGTCACCTACTATGTCCGGGCCTACGCCACCAACGCAGTGGGCACGGGCTACGGCAATTCGTTGAGCTTCACCACCTACGATATACCTTCCAACATCACGGCAAACTACACCTACGTTACCAACATCGAAGCGGATGTGACTGGCCATATCACCTCCAACGGTGGCACTCCGCTCACCGCGAGAGGGTTCTGCTGGAGTCTCGCGCCCTCCCCCACCCTGCAAGACGACTATACCACGGTTTCCGGGACCTCCACGGGGGCATTCTCCGGTCACATCAGCAATCTGATCCCGGGCACCACCTACTACCTCAACGCCTTCGCCACCAACAGTGTGGGCACTGTCTATAGCGCGGATGTGACGTTTACCACGCCGGCAACGCCCGTGGTGACCACCGCGGCCGTCCACAGTGTCACCACCTCATCGGCGGTCTCCGGCGGCACGGTGGTGCACGACGGCGGTCTGCCCATCTCCGACCGCGGCATCTGTTGGAGCACCGAGCCGTCCCCCACTTTGGGCGACGCATACGTCTCGGGCGGTGCCGGCGCGGGCGACTTCTCCTGCGGCCTCACCGATCTCGAAGCCAACACGATATACTACGTCAGGGCCTACGCCACCAACAGCGTGACCACGGCGTATGGCGAGACGGTCAGCTTTATCACGGACGACAGCGCGTTCATCTGCGGGGTTTCCACCATCCGGGATTATGACGAGAACCTCTACCATACCGTGGCCATCGGTTCGCAATGCTGGATGAAGGAGAACATGCGGAGCACCCGTCTTCCCGACGGCACCTTGATTCCGCTGAGTGCCACCGCTACCGCCACAGAAGCCGCCCGCTGCTACCCGAACGGCAACATCGCCAACGTGGCCAAATACGGCTACCTCTACAGCTGGAGCGCGGCCATGCACGGCAACCCGCCGACGAGCGCACAGGGCATCTGCCCCGACGGGTGGCATATTCCCAGCCGGGAGGATTGGGATGCGCTGTTCAGCTACGTGGGCAGCATACCGCCTTACACCTGCGGCGGGTCCAGCGAGAAATACGCCAAGGCCCTCGCCGCCGACCACACCTGGCAGTCAACGGGCTTCGCATGCGAGATCGGCAACGGAATCGCTAACAACAACGCCACCGACTTCTCCATGATTCCAGCCGGAGAATGCACAGGGAACTACCAGAATTTCAACGCTTTGGCTGTTTTCCACAGTTCATATCAGCAAGGGAACTCATCGATGGTGTATGCCTTTTACAAAGACGACTGGTATGTTTTCGACTATATCGGCGGCATGGCCAACCGTTTGATTTCGGTGAGATGCCTGCGGGATCTGCCGCTGAACACGCCCACGATGGTGGCCATCACCCACGCCGTTGACAGCATCACCACCACGTCCGCCGTTGTCCCCTTCTCCGTAAGTGTGTATGGCGGAGACTCCTCCATCGTCTGCGGTGTCTGTTGGAGCACCGAGCCGTCGCCCTCCCTTGCTGACAACTCCATGCCCACAACCGCCACAGTGGCTGGGGATCACTCCATTCCACTGAACAACTTGGAGAGCAACACCGTTTACTATGTGCGGGCGTATGCCTCCAACAATTCCGGCACCGTATATGGCCGCCAGCGCATGTTCCGCACGTTGGACACCACCAATGCCGGAAGCGCCACGCCCACGCCGATTCTGCCCATCGTGAAGACGGTGAACATCGCCAACGCCCTCGGCGGCAGTTCGGCCTTCTGCGACGGCAACGTGCTCTTCGACGGCTACAGCACCGTGACGGAACGCGGGATTTGCTGGAGCAACACTTCCGAGCCCACCGTGGCAGGGCCGCACACCGCCAGCGGCTCCGGCACGGGACTGTTCAGCGCCAAAGCCAACGGGCTGACCCCCGGCGAAGCCTACTTTATGCGGGCCTACGCCACCAACAGTGCCGGCACCGCCTATGGGGAGATGCTCACCGTGATCATGCCCGAGTTGCCGATAGTGAACACCTTGCCGGTCTCGAACATCGAAGGGATTTCTGCCGACTGCAGTGGAAGCGTCTTCTTCGACGGCAACTGCGAGGTTCTCGCCCACGGTTTCTGCTGGGATACGCTCCCCAACCCCACCCTCTCGGCGAACGTTGTCACGTGCAGCCCGGTGGCTTTCAGCCAGACGCTGACCGGTCTCACCCCCAACACCACCTACCACGTCCGCGCCTTCCTCACCAACAAGGTCGGAACGGGCTACGGCGATGACGTCACCTTCACCACGAAGGCCATCCCCGTCATCAGCACCGCGCCGGCATCTTCCATCACCTACACGTCGGCCGTTTCCGGCGGTTTCGACATCCACGACAACGGCAATCCCGTCGTGGAGAAGGGCGTCTGCTGGTCCTTGGAGCCCCAGCCGGACCTCAACAGCCAGCATCTTGCCGCAGGCAGCGGCACTTCCGCATTCACGGTCTCGCTCTCGGGGCTGACGCAGGGTCTGCGCTACTACGTGCGGGCCTACGCCACCAACAGTCAAGGCACTGCTTACGGGCAGGAGGTCTCCTTCCTCGTCCGCAACGACGCGAACCCTTGCATAGGCGACACCACTGTGACGGATTTCGAGGGGAACGTCTATCACACCGTGCAGATCGGCGAGCAGTGCTGGTTGAAGGAGAACCTCCGGTGCAACCACTACCCTGACGGTTCCTACTTCTCGGAATACGTCTATCCGAACAACGACAGTGCCAACGTCCCCACCTACGGGCTGATGTACAAATGGTCCGTCGTCATGCACGGCGCGGCCAGTTCCGAAATTCCCGGCGCGGTGCAGGGAATCTGTCCCGATGGATGGCATCTCCCTTCTTATTCGGAATTCCAGATGCTGCAGAATTACAGCAACGCAACTTATTCCTGCGCATCGAAGGCGTTGGCCTCCACCTCCGGGTGGCATTACTACAGTCTCTCTGGCTGTTACCCCGGCTACAATCAGCAGTTCAACAACGAGTCTGGATTCTCGGCGTACCCTACTGGCTCACCGGACAGCCATCCTGTTCTATGTCTGTTCAGCTACTCCACCGGCTTCTGGAGTGCCACCATGCATCATTCCAACAACTACAGCACCTGTTCATACGCACTGCACCTTCGTCACGATTATGAATATGGTGCGGGTATCACTTGGTATTCCGTCAACGACAGGATGCCCGTGCGCTGTGTGAAAAACGAATAGCAGCACGGCCTTCTTTACCGAAAATTTCGTATTTTTGCCGCTTGTAATGTTTCTGAGCAGATGACAAACAAGAACAGACATATTCTCAGTCAGATCAAGGCCGTGGCACGCGGTTCTGCGCCCAAGGGTAGCCAGATTCTTTTGTTCGGTTCCAGAGCAAGAGGGACTGCTCGAAAGGGCTCCGACTGGGATATTCTCATCATTCTTCCTAAGCAGCAACTCATGCAGTCTGATTACGACCAAGTGAGCTTCCCTCTCGTTGAGTTAGGCTGGCTGCTCGGAGAGCAAATCAACCCTATCATTTACACTGAGGACGAATGGCAAGCGAACAGTATCACGCCCTTTTATGACAATGTCCAACGAGATGCCATCAAAATTTTATAACCTATGGATACCAAAACATTAGTCTCGCTCCAAAAAGACAAAGCTCATCGCTTTCTGCAAGAAGCAGATGACATGCTTCAACAGCAACGATGGGATTTAGCGGCAAATCGGTATTACTATGCCTGTTATCACATAGTCCATGCCATTTTTATTTCAAACGGCATTATCGTAAAAACCCATGATGGTACTCTTACGGAGCTCGGCAAACATTTCATCCTCACAGATAAGTTGGATAAAAAATTTGGCCGTTTTTTTGCCCGGATGATTCAACTTCGAATAAAAGCTGACTACAATAGTATTGCTGAAGTTTCTGATGTGGAAGTCCAAGAGATGGCTCCACTATCTCACGAGTTCGTAGAGAATATCGAGAAAATACTACCTTATTGATATAGTTGAGCACTTTCTCACCCCCTAACCCCTAACCCTTAACCTTAAACCTTAAACCTTAACCCTTAAACAGTAAACAGTAAACAGTAAACAGTAAACCAAACAATATGACCTTACAAGAATTTCAAGCAGATTTGAGAGCGGGCATTCCGGCTGAGATTCCCGCCGCACAACCCTACGATCCTACCATCAACCATGCG
>Ga0247610_10003786_pt1 | contig 16382 bp, 12 predicted proteins | sample 174DNAGHGhighgp2_FD_193483 | JGI IMG/M metagenome (GOLD analysis project Ga0247610, IMG submission 193483) | Sheep rumen microbial communities from Palmerston North, Manawatu-Wanganui, New Zealand - 1742 DNA GHGhigh gp2 | ecosystem: Host-associated > Mammals > Digestive system > Stomach > Rumen... | reverse complement strand
TATCAATTGAGCGAAGACGTATTTTGATTTGTTCATATGCAGCCATCTGTTTTGACTGCAAAGATACGAATTCAAATCGTCGCACCCTCAAAAGTGCATGTAAAAGGCTGAATTTCAATTGTTTCAAAGACCGATTAGTCCACTTTAACGGGACAGTAGTGACAACATTATTAGATACCAAATAGAGGGAAGTTCCAAGTAATAAGGTACCTTTATTTTTTAACTGTGATCTGTGATTTGTGATTTGATACTCTAGGAGGCAAGAATAAAAACAGGAGTGCGTCAGGATTCTGACACACCCCTATTAGAGTTTTGGAGTATCAAATGATTACTTCAGCGTACCAGCGTTGGCAGCGTTGATCATAGCCTGAGAAGCGTACATGTAGAGTTCTACACGACGGTTCTGCTGACGACCAGCAGCGGTAGAGTTGTCGGCAACGGGATTGGTAGAGCCCTGTCCCTCTACGGTGCGAATCTGAGAAGCGCTCACGCCCTGAGACAGCAGGTAGTTGTAAACAGAGTTGGCACGCTTGACAGACAGCGGGTTGTTCACAGCGTCAGTACCCGTGTTGTCGGTGTGACCGAAGATAGCAATATCGCAGTCGGTATTGTTCTTCAGAAGCGTAGCACACTGGTTGAGGGCAGACTTTGAGTTGGCATTCAGATCGGCCTTGTTGGTAGCGAAGAGGATACCAGAATCGAAGGTCAGCTTCACGGCCTGCAGACCATTGGCATCGGTCACAGACTCCACCTGAGCGTTCTGAACGGCCTCTGCCTGCTTCTTCACCTTGTCCATGTGGGCACCAATAAGAGCGCCAGTACCAGCACCAACGGCGGTACCTACAGCAGCACCAACGGCGGTATTACCAGCCATCTTACCAACGATAGCACCCAGCACAGCACCACCGGCAGCGCCGATAGCAGTACCTTTACCCAGGTTGTTGCAACCCATCATCACCATTCCTGCGCAAAGCGTCAGGATCATAGCTTTCATTTTCTTCATAATTCTTTGGTTTTTATTAATAAAATGTTAAACAAGTCTCTTTTTGGGTGCAAAGATAGAAAAAACTTTCAACTTTCAACTCTCAACTCTCAACTTTTTTGTACCTTTGCACCAAAATTTAATAAACATTTAGACAAACAATGGCAAAAGAATTAAAAGATTTGACAAAAAGGGCCGACAATTATAGCCAATGGTTTAATGATTTGGTGGTAAAAGCCGACCTTGCTGAGCAGAGTGCCGTGCGTGGCTGTATGGTAATCAAGCCCTATGGCTATGCCATCTGGGAGAAGATGCAGCAGCAGTTGGACAAGATGTTCAAGGAGACGGGCGCACAGAACGCTTACTTTCCCCTGCTCATTCCAAAGTCGTTCCTGAGCCGTGAGGCCGAGCACGTGGAGGGCTTTGCCAAGGAGTGTGCCGTGGTGACCCACTATCGTCTGAAGGCTGCCGACGGCGGCGTGGTGGTAGATCCTGCTGCCAAACTGGAGGAAGAGCTGATCATTCGTCCCACCTCAGAGACCATCATCTGGAACACCTATAAGAACTGGATACAGTCGTGGCGCGACCTGCCTCTGATGTGCAACCAATGGTGTAACGTGATGCGCTGGGAGATGCGCACGCGTCCTTTCCTGCGCACCTCAGAGTTCCTGTGGCAGGAAGGCCACACCGCTCACGCCACCCGCGAGGAGGCTGAGGAGGAAGCTAAGAAGATGCTGCACGTCTATGCCAAGTTTGCTGAAGAGTGGATGGCAGTTCCCGTGCTGCAGGGCGTGAAGAGCGAGACTGAGCGCTTTGCCGGTGCCCTCGATACCTATACCATCGAGGCCATGATGCAGGATGGTAAGGCCCTGCAGAGCGGTACTTCGCACTTCCTGGGTCAGAACTTCGCCAAGGCATTCGACGTCACCTATTTAAATAAGGAGAACAAGCCTGAATATGTTTGGGCAACGTCATGGGGTGTCTCTACCCGACTTATCGGTGCCCTTATCATGACCCACAGCGATGACAACGGACTGGTTCTGCCTCCGCGTTTGGCTCCCATCCAGGTGGTCATCATTCCTATTGCTACCAAGCCCGAGCAGATGGAGCTGGTGAACAAGGAGGTGCAGCCTATCATCGAGAAGCTGCGCAAGGCTGGCATCAGCGTGAAGTTTGACGATGCCGACAACAAGCGTCCTGGCTTCAAGTTTGCCGACTACGAACTGAAGGGTGTGCCTGTGCGCCTGGTGCTGGGTGCCCGCGACCTGGAGAACGGCACCATCGAAGTGATGCGTCGCGACACGCTGGAGAAAGAAACGCGTCCTTTGGAGGGTATCGCAGAATACGTTGAACAACTGTTGGAAGACATCCAGAAGAACATCTTCGAGAAGGCACGCACCTATCGCGATGCCCATGTGTATGAGTGCGATAACTACGAAGAGTTCAAGGAACGCATTAAGGACGGAGGCTTCTTCCTCTGCCATTGGGACGGCACAGCCGAGACCGAGGCTCAGATCAAGGAAGAGACTCAGGCCACCATTCGATGCGTGCCTTTTGCCTACGAGCAGACACCTGGTGTCGACATGGTGAGCGGCAAGCCCTCAAAAGCACGTGTCATCATTGCTCGCAGTTACTAAAACGAACTATTTATAAGGAAAATCGTCATGAAAATTGCGATTTATTGCAAAAAGTCGCAGATTTGTGACGATTTTTCATTTATTTAGTGTAACTTTGCACGCAATTCTAAATTTCAGGATATGAATCAAACCGACAAAGACGAACAGAAGACAGTCATTACCGGTAGCGAGGCCCTCATGAGAGCCTTGCAGGCAGAAGGGGTGGAAACCATCTTCGGATACCCAGGTGGTGCCATCATGCCTGTCTTTGACTCGCTTTACGACTATACACAGAACAAGACGTTCCATCACGTGCTGGTGCGTCACGAGCAGGGAGCCACCCATGCCGCCCAGGGCTATGCCCGCGTCAGCGGTAAGGTAGGCGTTTGCTTGGTGACCAGCGGTCCCGGTGCCACCAACACGCTGACTGGCGTGGCCGATGCCATGATGGACTCGACGCCCATTGTTGTTATCGCCGGACAGGTTGGCGTTGGAGCCCTGGGTACCGATGCCTTCCAGGAGGTGGACCTCGTGGGTCTGGCACAGCCCATCTCGAAGTGGAGCTATCAGATTCGTCGTCCTGAAGATGTGGCTTGGGCCGTCAGCCGTGCCTTCTATATAGCACGGAGTGGACGTCCTGGTCCCGTGGTACTTGACTTCCCCAAGAACGCCCAGACGCATACAACGGAATGGAACGGACCTGCACACATCAACTTTGTGCGCAGCTACGTGCCCTACCCCACGCCCTCTGAGACATCCATCGCCGAGGCTGCAGCCCTCATCAACGCTGCCCAGCGTCCATTGGCACTCGTAGGACAAGGTGTGGAACTGGCCGATGCCCATCAGGAACTGTTGGACTTGATTGAAAAAGCCGACATCCCCGTGGGTCGTACCCTTCTGGGACTCTCGGCTCTGTCGTCGCGTCATCCTTTGAACAAAGGCATGCTGGGCATGCACGGTCAGTACGCTGTCAACATGAAGACACAGGAGGCCGACGTCATCATCGCCATCGGCATGCGCTTCAGCGACCGTGTGACAGGTCTGCCCTCTACCTATGCCAAGCAAGCCAAGATCATTCACTTGGACATAGATAAGGCCGAAATCAACAAGTGCATCAAGGCCGATGTTGCCGTCATCGGCGACTGCAAGCAGACGCTGCCGGCCATCACCCAACAGGTGAACAAGGCCGACCATAAAGCATGGATTGCGTCGTTCGACGACTTTGCACAACAAGAGCAGAAACAGGTCATAGAACCCGCCATCCATCCCAAGGAGGGACCTCTGTTGATGGGCGAGGTGGTAAATACAGTAGCCGAGGCTACCAAGGGCGATGCCATCCTGGTGACCGATGTAGGTCAGAACCAGATGTTTGCAGCCCGCTATTTCCATTACAATAACAAACGCAGCATCGTCACCAGCGGCGGACTGGGCACCATGGGCTTCGGTATGCCGGCAGCCATCGGCGCCACCTTCGGCGACCCCAACCGTACTGTCTGTATGTTCTGTGGAGACGGCGGTTTCCAGATGAACCTACAAGAGCTGGGCACCATCATGGAACAGCAGGCTCCTGTAAAGATGATCCTGATGAACAACAACTATTTGGGCAACGTTCGCCAATGGCAGGATATGTTCTGGGGAGGAAGACGCTCTTTTACGCCGATGCTCAACCCACAGTACGCCCTGATAGCGCAGGCCTACGACATTCCTTACGAGGTGGTCACCGATCGCAAGGAACTGTCAGAGAAAATTGCAAAGATGCTGAAACACGACGGGCCGTTCCTCTTAGAATGTGCCATCAAGGAAGATGACAACGTGATGCCGATGACATCGCCGGGCAAGAGTGTCGATGAAATGCAATTAACAATCTCATAATCTCAGACCCATTAGCCCTATAAGACTCATAAGCCCTATAAGACCCATAAGACCAAGAATGCAAGAAAAGAAACTATACACGCTGCTCGTCTACTCAGAGAACATTGCCGGTATCCTGAATCAGATAACGGCAGTCTTCACGCGCAGACAGGTGAACATTGAGAGTCTGAACGTGTCGGCCTCGAGCATCGAACATGTACACAAATATACCATCACCGCCTGGAGCGATGAGGACCAGATTGAGAAAATCACCAAGCAGATAGAGAAGAAAATCGACGTGGTCAAGGCCAACTACTTTACCGACGACCAGCTGTTCATCCGTGAGACAGGTCTCTACAAACTGTCAACCGACATCGTGCTGAACAACGCAGAGGTGTCACGCACTATCCGTCGCCACGATGCCAGCATCACCGAAGTGAACCCCACCTATGTTATCGTGATGAAGAATGGCAAGACCGACGATATCATATCGCTATACAGGGCACTTGACGCCTTCGGCTGTGTGCTGCAATACACGCGCTCAGGACGTATCGCCGTCACACGAGGCACACAGGAACAAGTGAGCGAGTTCCTGGAAGAAAGAGAAAATAATCATTAACAACAAACCAAATAAAACAAACTATGGCAGAAATGAATTTTGGCGGTGTCATCGAAACCGTTGTCACCAGCAAAGAGTTCTCGCTTGAAAAAGCACGTGAAGTTTTGAAAAACGAAACCATCGCCGTTATTGGTTATGGTATTCAGGGACCTGGTCAGGCCTGCAACCTGCGCGACAATGGCTTCAACGTCATCGTTGGACAGCGTCAGGGCAAGACCTACGACAAGGCTGTAAAGGACGGATGGGTACCCGGCAAGACACTCTTCTCTATCGAAGAGGCAGCCGAGAAAGGAACCATTTTGTGCATGCTGCTCTCTGACGCAGCCCAGATTGAGACCTGGCCTACCATCAAGAAGCATCTGACTCCTGGCAAGACCCTTTACTACAGTCACGGTTTTGCCATCACTTGGAGCGATCGCACAGGCGTTGTTCCTCCCAAGGATGTTGACGTGATTCTAGTGGCTCCCAAGGGTTCTGGTACATCGCTCCGCACCATGTTCCGTGAGGGACGCGGTCTGAACTGCTCATATGCAGTCTATCAGGATGCCAGCGGCAAGGCAGAAGAAAAGACGCTGGCCTTCGGTATCGGTATTGGCGCAGGCTATCTGTTCAGCACCACCTTCCAGCGCGAGGCTATCAGCGACCTTACCGGTGAGCGCGGCTCTCTGATGGGCGCTATCCAGGGTCTGTTGCTGGCTCAGTACGAGGTGCTCCGTGAGAATGGTCACACACCTTCGGAGGCTTTCAACGAGACCGTTGAAGAACTCACACAGAGTCTGATGCCGCTGTTCTCACAGAAAGGTATGGACTGGATGTATGCCAACTGCTCAACAACTGCCCAGCGTGGTGCTCTCGACTGGATGGGCCCGTTCCACGATGCCATCAAACCCGTGGTACAGCAGCTCTATGAAGAGGTGAAGAGCGGTCGTGAGGCTCAGAAGAGCATCGACTCCAACTCAAAGCCCGACTATCGCGAGGGTCTGGAGAAGGAGCTTGCAGCTCTGCGTAATCAGGAGATGTGGCAGACGGGCGCTGTGGTACGCCAGCTGCGTCCTGAGAACCAGAAATAAAACGAGCAAGAGAATAAAGAGAAGCCTGCATTTGCCAATCAAACGCAGGCTTTTTTCTTGAAATATCATCAACCAAAAAAGGGCACCTTCACAGGCGCCCTTTTCTGTTTCACTTACCCAAAAAAATGTGGTAAATGATAAGGATGAAGTGGATTATCTCACGACAAACCGGCCTTCAAAAATTAACCTTAATAATCTAATACCATGAAAAACACATTGCAAAATTACGAAATTATTTTTGAAAGCGCCAAGCAATCAAGTCAGAAAAAGCCAATAATTAACAATATTTAGCAGAAGAAGGTTCCATATAATTTGATTTCATAAAAATGATGATGGAAAATTTGGTTATTCAAACGAAAAACACTAACTTTGCACGTCAAACTATATTACTATACGCAAGACATGCAGCAAACCATTCAGTACAAGAACGCATTTGTAGAGATATCAAAGTTCGAAGCACAAGGCGAAGTGAAGGAATATCACGTGATGATTCACATAGCCAACCGACAATTAACATACCAGCAACAGCTTGACGCCATAATGGATGCCTATCAGCAACTGATAGAGAACCAGTTGAGGGGTGCCGTAGCTGTCTTCAAGCGCTATTTCCTCAGCGATGCCGCCAACCAGGCCGACAGAGTCGTGATAACCGATGTTAGCGACTGTGCTAAAAGCGTCATTCAGCAGGCACCTCTTGACGGCACGAAAATAGCCTTGTGGGTCTATCTGATGACGGGCGTTTCTTCACGATTGCTTGAAAGCGGACTCTGTGAGGTGGCTCACGGCAACTACCGCCATCTGTGGAATGGCTCGGCACATAATCTGGCTGCCAACTCCGAATACCAGACACGACTGCTCTTCAATGAGTATATTATGCAACTGATGCACGAAGGCTGTTCGTTGAAAGACAACTGTATCCGTACGTGGTTCTTTGTCAACGACATAGATCTCAACTATGGTGGTGTAGTCAGAGCACGCAATCAGGTATTCTTCACGCAGGGTTTGACCCACGACACCCATTTCATCGCATCTACGGGCATCGGTGGACGCCAGCAAGATCCCAACGTGTTGTCGCAAATGGACAACTACGCCATCGCCGGCATTCAACAGGATCAGGTACACTATCTCTATGCCTCTACGCACCTCAACCGCACCAGCGACTACGGGGTGTCGTTCGAGCGTGGTGCCTATGTGGACTATGGCGATCGTCGTCACGTGTTCATCTCAGGTACTGCCAGCATCAACAACAAAGGGCAGATCATGTACGAAAACGACGTCGAGAAGCAGACCCACAGGATGTGGGAGAACGTAGAGGCGCTATTGAACGAGGCCGAATGTACTTACGACGATGTCAAGCAGATGATAGTTTATCTTCGCGACACAGCCGACTACGACTTGGTGAACGCACTCTACAAGGCTCGTTTCCCCAATACGCCCCATGTCATCGTACATGCTCCGGTATGCCGTTCTGGTTGGCTCGTAGAGATGGAGTGTATGGCTGTAAAGCAACAAGAGAATGCCGCTTTTGCACCATTCTAATCCTTTTATGATGTCATTTTGAACAAATTTCAGCCTCTCATTTAAATTAAATGAGAAAAAATTTGGCAGACAGAAATAAAAGTGATAACTTTACACCCAAAAACCGAAAACAATTACTACAAATTATCATTAAAACTAAAAAACAATGACAACATTGAAAGGATTTATGCTGGGAATGGGAACCATGATGGCTCTCATGTTTACGGCTTGTGGTTCACAGGAACCACAACTGACGGCATCGGGTCTTGACCCTGCCAAGTTTGACACGATTATCAATGGTGACTCCGTGAAACTCTACATCCTGAAAGGCGACAAGGGCATGGAGGTGTGCATCACCAACTACGGCGGACGCGTGGTTTCGCTGATGGTGCCCGACAAGGCTGGCAAACTTGTTGATGTGGTTTTGGGTTACGACAACATCGCTCAGTATGCCGACACCAAGAACTCACCCTCTGACTATGGTTCCAGCGTAGGTCGCTATGCTAACCGCATCTGCGACGGTAAGTTCATGCTCGACAGCGTGCCTTACCAGCTGACCCAGAACGACCCTCACAAGGGTGATACGCGTACCCACTGTCTGCATGGAGGTGGTGCAACAGGTTGGATGAACAAGGTATACAAGGCCGAGCAGGTTGACAGCGCTACCCTGAAGCTGACCATCGTGGCAGAGGACGGCGAGAACGGTTTCCCTGGTCGCGTTGAGGCAACCACAACCTACAAGATCGTCAACGGCAACACCCTGGACATCACCTGGGAGGCTACAACCGACAAGACGACCATCATCAACCAGACCAACCACAACTACTACAACCTGAGTGGCGACTTCGAGCACGACGGACTTGACCAGGTTATTTTCGTTGATGCCGACTCATTCACGGTGGCAGACTTTTCATACATGCCAACAGGTGAGATTGCAGCAGTAGAGGGAACCCCCATGGATCTGCGCAAGAACCTGCCTTTGAAGGAGACCATCGACAAGAATTACGACCAGATTAAGAATGCCAACGGTGGTTACGACCACAACTGGTGTCTGAACACCTATCGTCTGGAGAATCCTGAGAGCAAGCCCTGCGCTACGCTCTACTCTCCCAAGACTGGTATCTTCATGGAGATGTTCACCAATGAGCCTGGCGTGCAGGTCTATACCGGTAACTTCCAGGGTATCGATAACGAGCCCAATATCCGTCACAAGCTTGACAAGAAGTATCCGCAGTATGTCAGCGTTTGTCTGGAGAGCCAGAAGTATCCCGACTCACCCAACCATCCCGAGTGGCCCTCTCCTATCGTAACTAAAGACAAGCCTTACTATAGCCATGCGGCTTATAAGTTCAGCGTTAAATAAATTGAGAATTTAATATTTATAAATCGAAATATCATTATGAATTGGAGTGCAAAAGAATTTATTTGGATTGACTGGCTGGTACTGGCATTAGGTATCGCCTGTGTGGTTTGGCTCGTCTATCGCGCCATCAAGAAAGACAAAGCAAAAATGAAGGGAGCCGACTCGCAGGACTATCTGTTCGGTAAGGGCGAGCCTTGGTATGTAATCGGTATGGCTATCTTTGCCGCCAACATCGGTTCTGAGCACCTCGTAGGTCTCGCTGGAACGGGTGCCAAGGACGGTGTAGGTATGGCCCACTGGGAGATGCAAGGTTGGATGATCCTCATCCTCGGCTGGCTGTTTGTTCCCTTCTATCAGCTGCTCAACAATAAGATGGGTAAGATTATCACCATGCCCGACTTCCTGAAGTTCCGCTACACCCAGCGCACGGGCTCATGGCTGAGCATCATCACCCTGGTAGCCTACATCCTGACGAAAGTCAGCGTAACGGCTTTCACTGGCGGTATTTTCTTCAACTACCTGTGGGGTCTGAACTTCTGGGTGGGCGCTCTCGGACTAATCATCATCACCACTATCTTTACCGTTATTGGTGGCATGAAGGGAGTCATGACCATGTCTACTATCCAGACGCCTATTCTTATTGTCGGTTCGTTCCTCGTACTATTCCTCGGACTGGCTGCACTGGGCGGCGGCAGTATCGCTGAGGGCTGGAGCAATATGATAGCTTATTGCGACACCCTGCACAACGGTTACGGCACAACGCACATGTTCCACTGGTCTGACATCAACGCTTCAGGTAAACCTGACGAGCTCTACCATGATTATCCCGGCTTCGTGGTGTTCATCGGAGCCTCTATTATCGGTTTCTGGTACTGGTGTACCGACCAGCACATCGTTCAGCGTGTGCTTGGACAACAGAAGGGCGAGAGCAACGTAGAAGTAATGAAGCGCGCACGTCGCGGTTCTATCGCAGCCGGTTACTTCAAACTATTGCCCGTGTTCATGTTCCTCATTCCTGGTATGGTTGCCATCGCTCTAGCACAAGATCCTTCGAGCGGCATCACCATGGATATCACCAACAAGGACGATACCGACGGTGCCTTCGCTATGATGGTCAAGAACATTCTTCCCGCTGGTGTGAAAGGTATCGTGACCATCGGCTTTATCTGTGCCCTCGTCACCTCGTTGGCAGCCTTCTTCAACAGCTGCGCTACCCTCTTCACCGAGGATTTCTACAAGCCTCTGAAGAAAGGTCTTAGCGAGGCTCACTACGTTAAGGTAGGTCGAATCGCAACTGTCGTCGTAGTGGTGCTAGGTCTGCTTTGGCTCCCAGTCATGCGCGGCATGGGCAACCTGTACAGCTATCTGCAGGGCATCCAGTCGCTGTTGGCTCCTGCCATGGTGGCTGTGTTCACGCTGGGTATCCTTTCGAAAAAAATCAGTCCGAAAGCCGGTGAATGGGGTCTTATTGGCGGCTTCATCATCGGCATGCTGCGTCTAGTGACCAATGTTATCACCGACACGGGCGCCAAGGCTATGAACGGTTGGTTCTGGGATGCCACAACATGGTTCTGGCAGACCAACTGGCTCATCTTCGAGTGCTGGCTGTTGGTATTCATCATCTTGTTGATGGTGGTTGTCAGCTGCTTCACTCCTGCTCCCTCAAAGGCTCAGGTGGAGGCAATCACCTTCACTCCTGAGTACCGCAAACAGATTCGTGAGAGCTGGGGCGTATGGGATATCGTCGGCACGCTGGGTGTCATCGCTCTCTGCGGTTGCTTCTACTGGTACTTCTTCTAGTAGTAAACAATTGTAAATCATTAAATTGTAAATGCAATTGACCTACTATAGCGAACATTCCAAAGTCTGGCTGTCGGTCGACGTGATTATCTTCGGTTTTGAAGAAAACAAGCTGAAGGTACTCATCGGCCGACGCCAGATGGACCCCGGGCGAGGCGAATGGAGTCTCTATGGCGGCTTCGTGAATGAAGACGAGAGTCTTGACGAGGCTGCTGAAAGAACGCTCCAACAACTCACCGGTCTCAAGCGTCTATACATGCAGCAGATAGGTGCCTTCGGCAGCGTTGACCGCGACCCTGGCGAACGTGTTGTCTCGGTGGCTTACTATGCGCTGATCAATGTCAAGGACTATAGCGAAAAGCTTCAACACAAATATGGACTGGAGTGGATGTCGTTGGATGCACTACCCCACCTCTATTCCGACCATAACAAAATGGTGCAGCAGGCTATCAGGATGATGCGACAGAAAATCAAGAACGAGCCCATCAGCTTCCAGCTTCTTCCTCCGTTGTTCACCCTCACCCAGTTGCAACATGTTTTTGAGGCTGTCCTTAACAATGAGTTGGACAAGCGTAACTTCCGCAAGCGCATCAAAGAGATGGACTACATCGAGAAGACCGACCTCATCGACAAGGAATCGTCAAAACGTGGCGCCTGTCTCTATCGGTTCAACAAGAAGGCATATAACGAAGAATCGAACTTTAAGCTTTAAGCAATTGATAATTGAAAATTGATAATTGACAATTATGTTAGAAGAACTCAAACAGAAAGTATTCAAGGCCAACCTCGACTTGGTAAAGCAGGGACTGGTCATCTTCACATGGGGCAACGTCTCGGGCATCGACCGCGAGAAAGGCCTCGTCGTCATTAAACCCAGCGGTGTCAGCTATGATGACATGAAAGCTGAAGACATGGTTGTTGTGGACCTGAAAAGCGGCAAGGTGGTAGAGGGCGACCTCAACCCCTCTTCCGACACGCCTACACATCTTATATTATATAAGGCCTTCCCCAACATCCAGGGCGTCGTACACACCCACTCCACCTACGCCACCGCCTTCGCACAGGCTGGTAAGGACATCCCCAATATCGGTACCACTCATGCCGACTACTTCTATCAGGCCATTCCCTGCACGCGCGACATGACAAAGGAAGAGGTGGAAGGACAGTACGAGCTGGAGACGGGCAACGTCATCGTCGATGAGATCCTGAACATCCGCAAGATCAATCCCGACCACACGCCTGCCGTTCTGGTGAAGAACCACGGTCCGTTCTCGTGGGGCACATCTCCCGACAATGCCGTCTACAACGCCAAGGTCATGGAGCAATGTGCCAAGATGGCATTCATCGCCTTCAGTGTCAACCCCAACCTGACCATGAATCCGCTGCTCATCGAGAAGCACTATAACCGCAAGCACGGTCCAAATGCTTATTACGGACAAAAAGGACAGAAACATTAATTTACAACTAAAAACAAATAAACTATGAAAGCTTTTGAAAATTTTGAGATTTGGTGGGTGACTGGCGCACAGTTGCTCTATGGAGGCGACGCAGTGGTTGCCGTTGATGGTCACTCTAAGGAGATGGTTGACGGTCTGAACAAGAGCGGTAACATCCCCGTGAAGATTGTATATAAAGGCACAGCCAACAGCTCGAAGGAAGTAGAGCAGATTATGCTCGCTGCCAACAACGACGAGAAGTGCGTGGGTATCATCACCTGGATGCACACCTTCTCGCCTGCCAAGATGTGGATCAAGGGTCTGCAGCAGTTGCAGAAGCCTCTGCTCCACTTCCACACACAGTATAATGCCGAGATCCCCTGGGCCGACATCGACATGGACTTCATGAACCTGAACCAGAGCGCTCACGGCGACATCGAGTTCGGACATATCTGCACCCGCATGCGCATCGCCCGCAAGGTGGTTTGCGGTTACTGGAAGGACGAGAAGGCTCAGAAGCAGATTGCCGTATGGGCTCGCGTAGCTGCCGGTGTTGCTGATGCTCACAACGTGCGCTGTCTGATGTTCGGTATGAACATGAACAACGTTGCCGTGACCGATGGCGACCGCGTAGAGTTCGAGCAGCGTCTGGGCTACCACGTGGACTACTACCCCGTCTCTTCGCTGATGGACTACTTCAAGAAGGTGACCGACGCTGAGGCCGACGCACTGGTTGAGGAGTACAAGAAGCTCTACACCATCAAGATCGACGAGAGCGGCGAGAAGGTTTACTGGGAGAAGGTTCACAATGCAGCCAAAGCCGAGATTGCCCTGCGCCGCGTGCTGAAGGATGAGGGCGCTACTGCCTTCACCACCAACTTCGACGACCTGGGTGATGCCGACATCGATGCACCCGACTTCTGTGGCTTCGACCAGATTCCTGGTCTGGCATCACAGCGTCTGATGCAGGAGGGTTATGGCTTCGGTGCTGAGGGCGACTGGAAGACCGCTTGCCTCTATCGCACCCTGTGGGTCATCCAGCAGGGTATGCCCATCGGTTGCTCGTTCCTCGAGGATTACACGCTGAACTTCGCAGGCGACCGCTCATCTTGTCTGCAGAGCCACATGCTCGAGATCTGTCCGCTGATTGCCAGCGACAAGCCCAAGCTCGAGGTTCACTTCCTCGGCATCGGCATCCGCAAGCAACAGACCGCACGCCTCGTCTTCACCTCGAAGACCGGTGCTGGTATCAAGGCTACCGTTGTTGACCTCGGCAACCGCTTCCGTCTCATCTCTCAGGAGGTTGAGTGCATCGAGCCGAAGCCCATGCCCAAGCTCCCCGTTGCCTCTGCTCTGTGGATTCCCCAGCCCACCTTCGAAATTGGTGCCGCTGCATGGATTCTCGCCGGCGGTACTCACCACAGCGCCTTCTCGTACGACATCAACGAGGAGTACTGGGAGGACTTCGCTGAGATGCTCGGCATCGAGTATGTCCGCATCAACAAGCAGACCAACATCGCCGACTTCAAGCAGACTCTCCGCAACAACGAGGTTTACTTCATGCTCAATAAGGCTCTGAAATAAAAAGAAATAGAATATGACAGCTAAACAAGTAATAGAAAGTGGTAAAGCCATTCTGGGTATCGAGTTTGGCTCTACCCGCATCAAGGCGGTCCTGATTGACCAGGACAACAAACCCATTGCACAGGGAAGTCACGAGTGGGAAAACCAGCTCGTGGACGGACTGTGGACTTACTCTACCGAAGCCATCTGGTACGGCCTGCAGGACTGCTATGCCGAACTGCGCAAGGACGTGCTGAAGCAGTACGACTGCGAGATTGAGGCCCTCGCTGCCATCGGTTTCTCAGCCATGATGCACGGCTACATGGCCTTCAACAAGGACGAGCAGATCCTGGTGCCCTTCCGCACATGGCGCAACACCAATACCGGTAAGGCCGCTGCCAAGCTCTCTGAGCTGTTCAACTACAACATTCCCCTGCGCTGGAGCATCAGCCACCTCTATGAGGCTATTCTCGACAACGAGGAGCACGTCAGCGACATCAAGTACCTGACTACGCTGGCTGGCTATGTCCACTGGCAGGTGACGGGTCAGTTTGTGCTGGGCGTGGGCGATGCCTCGGGTATGATTCCCGTTGACCCCGCCACCAAGACCTACGATGCCGAGATGGTACGCAAGTTCGACGAGCTCATCGCTCCCAAGGGCTTCTCGTGGAAGCTCCTCGACATCCTGCCCAAGAGCCTGAATGCTGGCGAGAACGCTGGCTTCCTCACCCCCGAGGGTGCCAAGAAACTCGACGTCTCTGGCCACCTCAAGGCAGGCATCCCCGTCTGTCCTCCCGAGGGCGACGCAGGCACAGGTATGGTAGCCACCAACGCCGTGAAGCAGCGCACAGGTAACGTCTCCGCAGGCACCTCGTCGTTCTCGATGATCGTCCTGGAGAAACCCCTGTCCAAGCCCTACGAGAAGATCGACATGGTGACCACACCCGACGGCTCGCTCGTCGCTATGGTCCACTGCAACAACTGCACCAGCGACATCAACGCCTGGGTGGGACTCTTCAAGGAGTACCAACAGCTGCTGGGCATCAAGGTCGATATGAACGAACTCTACGGCAAGCTCTTCAACAAAGCCCTCGAAGGCGATACCGACTGCGGTGGCCTGATGGCCTACAACTACGTGTCGGGTGAGCCTGTGACGGGTCTTGCTGAGGGTCGTCCCTTGTTTGTTCGCTCTGCTGGCGACAAGTTCAACCTCGCCAACTTCATGCGTGCCCACCTCTATGGTGCCATCGGCGTGCTGAAGATAGGTAACGACATCCTGTTCAAGGAAGAGAAGATCAACGTGGACCGCATCACCGGTCACGGCGGCTACTTCAAGACGCCAGGCGTCGGTCAGCGCATGCTGGCAGCAGCCCTCAACTCGCCCATCTCCGTCATGGAGACCGCTGGCGAAGGTGGCGCATGGGGTATCGCCCTTCTCGCCGGCTATGTGGTGAACAATCCCAACAAGCTGTCGCTGGCCGACTACCTCGAGGAAGTGGTCTTCGCAGGCAATACCGGCACCAGCATTGCTCCCACAGCCGAAGATGTAGAAGGCTTCAACCGCTACATTGAGACCTACAAGCGTGGTCTTGCCATCGAGCAGGCTGCCGTTGAGAACAAGTAGGAACTCTTTTCCTTCTAAACTGAAGAGGATGTGCCATTTCTGGACATCCTCTTCTTCGTTTTTACGTATTACCACCACCCCACTTCAACACATTTCCTGCAACGGGCATCTCGGTGCAAAGCAAGGAGCGTCTCGGTGGTGACCAAGATGACGCTCCTTGGTCGGCAAGGTGACGCTCGGTGGTGACCAAGGAGACGCTCCTTGCGATGCTCCAAGACGCTCCTTGCTTGATGGGACAAGCAATATCTCGTTCTTGACCTATGGTCGAGCCTGCTCACGCTCGGTAAAATAAATTCGTCTTCTCGTTCTCTCGTCAAAAAAAACTCGTCTTCTCGTTCTCTCGTCAAAATCCTCGTTCTCTCGTCAAAATCCTCGTTCTCTCGTCAATGTAAACTCTCATTTGGCATTTTTTACGTCACATTGTAAGATTTTTGCGAAAAAGCTTGCATTTCCTTCTTTTATTTTGTATCTTTGCAGATAAATAATCCAATCGCCTATGAAAGAACATCATAAAATGAACAGAAAAGTAAAACTAAGAGCCATGCTTAACCACATTACCAGACATACAGATACAGATGATACAGATGGTTTACAGAAAACCTACGCGTACGTGCGCATGTACGTACGCGATAAACTTTTATAATTTATCCGTATCCGTGTGTATCTGTATGTATTTATAAAGTATGTCATTTTATAGGAGAAAGTGCGTCACTTTCTCGAAGAAACTGCGTCACTCTCTCCAAGGAAGTGACGCACTTTGTCTTTCAGCATGACCGCTTTGATTCTTAAACGAACATTTTTCTTTTCAACATTTGGCGGATGCAGAATAATTGTGTATCTATGCAGCGTCAACTTCGGTGGAGCTTCGAATCGGCACTCTTGATTGATAAACTGAGAACTATGAACGTAGAATCAGATAAAACCTGTAACTATGAATAAA
>Ga0247610_10003785_pt1 | contig 16389 bp, 9 predicted proteins | sample 174DNAGHGhighgp2_FD_193483 | JGI IMG/M metagenome (GOLD analysis project Ga0247610, IMG submission 193483) | Sheep rumen microbial communities from Palmerston North, Manawatu-Wanganui, New Zealand - 1742 DNA GHGhigh gp2 | ecosystem: Host-associated > Mammals > Digestive system > Stomach > Rumen ... | reverse complement strand
TCATCGTCTTCTGCGGTGGATTCTCCAACTCCGACGTGTTAGGTTCTGCCAAGGGATGGGCCGGTGCCTTCCTCTTCAATCCGAAGGCCAAGGAGGCACTCGATAAGTTCTATGCCCGCAAGGATACCTTGTCGCTGGGTATCTGCAACGGTTGTCAGCTGATGGTAGAACTGGGTCTGACAGGCGCGAAGGGTGCGAAGATGCTGCACAACGACTCACATAAGTTCGAAAGTGAATTTATCTCGCTAGCAATCCCACAGAACAACAGTGTGATGTTTGGCTCACTGAGTGGCTCCAAGCTCGGCCTCTGGGTGGCACACGGTGAGGGTAAGTTCCATCTGCCTGAGGCAGAGAGTGCCTACAATATAATTGCCAAGTACAATTACGCCGGCTATCCTGCCAATCCGAATGGCTCTGACTACAACGTGGCTGGTATCTGTTCAGCCGACGGTCGTCATCTCTGTATGATGCCACACTTGGAGCGTGCCTTCTTCCCCTGGCAGAACGCCTGGTATCCCGCCGACCGTAAGAACGACGAGGTAACACCGTGGATCGAAGCCTTTGTCAATGCCCGCAAATGGGTAGAGCGCTTCGCTAATGAAAAGTGAATAATGAATAGTGTTTACTGGGATTCATTTCGGACATTCTTTAAGATTGGCATATTCACCCTCGGCGGTGGATATGCCATGATTCCTTTGATAGAAGAAGAGGTGGTCAACAAGAAGCAGTGGGTGTCCAAAGACGAGATGCTCGACCTCATCGCCATTGCCCAAAGCTGTCCAGGTGTCTTTGCCATCAATATCGCCACCTTCATCGGCTATAAGTTGAACAAGACACGTGGCGCCATCGCCACCACCCTAGGCACTGCCCTACCCTCCTTCCTCATCATCCTGGCCATCGCCATCTTTTTCAGTCAGTTTAAGGATAATCCTTACGTAGCAGCCATCTTCCGAGGTATCCGTCCAGCCGTGGTGGCCCTTATTGCTGTACCAACGTTCCGTTTAGGTCAGCGCGCCAAACTGAACCGCTACACCATCTGGATCCCCGTTGTCTGTGCCCTTGCCATCTGGGCTCTTGGTGTCTCTCCCATCTACATCATCATCATCGCCGCCCTCGCTGGCTACCTCTACGGCATGTACATCAAACCTACAGAGTCATGATATTCATATCGCTTTTCATCACGTTTTTCGAGATTGGCCTCTTCGGGTTTGGCGGGGGCTATGGCATGCTCTCGCTGATTCAGCATGAGACGGTGGAAGCCCATCATTGGCTCTCAACGGCAGAATTTACCGACATCGTTGCCATCTCGCAGATGACACCTGGTCCCATCGGCATCAACTCTGCCACCTACTGCGGCTATACTGCCATCCACAATGCAGGCTATGGTCACATGATGGCAACACTCGGCTCTGCCACTGCCACCTTCGCCCTGGTACTGCCTTCACTGATTCTGATGATACTGATCAGCCGCATGTTTATGAAGTATATGAACACCCCATTGGTGCAATCCGTCTTCACAGGTTTGCGTCCTGCTGTGGTAGGCCTGCTCGCAGCCGCCACCCTCCTGCTCTGCAACAAGGAGAACTTCTCCACGCCTTTGGAGAATCCCTGGCAGTTTTTCATCAGCTGCGCCCTCCTCATTGCCACAGCCATTGGCACGGGATATCTGAAAATCAATCCCATTCGGATGATCTGCTATGCCGGTATCGCTGGACTGCTCCTACTATACTGATAGAACGAATTAACAAACCAAACTATACAAAACGATGAAGACATTCTTAACAACCATTCTGCTGTCGCTGACAGCCATTCTGTCCTCAAAGGCAGCCAGCTACGAAGTACCCCTCATTCAAAATGTGCAGGCATACGAAAGCCTCTTACTCGACGGGGCATGGAACTACATTGTCGACGTACAGGAAGAAGGCTATTATGACTATCGCATGAACCCCACCCGCTGGGGATTCTTCCAGAATGCAAAGCCCCAGAAGCCTGAGGATCTTATCGAATACGACTTCGACAAGTCGCCTACGATGAAGATTCCCGGAGACTGGAACACACAGGATGAAAGGCTCTTCTTTTACGAGGGAACGGTTTGGTTCAAGAAGAGTTTCCAAGCCGCACCTATGAAGGGCCTCCGCACACTGCTCTATTTCGGAGCCGTGAACTATGACTGTCACGTCTATGTAAACGGTAAAGAGGCCGGCCATCATATCGGCGGCTTCACACCCTTCAACTACGACATCACTGACCTGCTGCGTGAAGGCGAGAACACTGTTATTGTCAAAGTTGACAACAAGCGTCACGCCGAAGACGTGCCCACACAGATTTTCGACTGGTGGAACTACGGTGGCATTACCCGCAACGTGCTGCTCGTCAAGACGCCGACCGTCTATCTTGAGGATTACAGTCTACAACTACAGAAAGCCTATGCCAAAGCCAAGCAACGCGAGATTGCCTTCTCTGCCCGACTGAACAAGGCGGAAGGCGGACATAAGGTTGTCATCTTCATTCCTGAACTGAAACTCGAACAACAACTGACCACCGATGCAGAGGGAAAAGTCAGCGGCACACTCAAAGTCAATGCCAAGAAATTGGCTCTCTGGTCACCAGAAACGCCCAAGCTCTATCGCGTGGATATCTCACTCGACACCTCGGTCATCAGCGATGAGATCGGCTTCCGCACCATCGAGACCCGCGACAAGCAGATTCTGCTCAACGGCCAACCCATCTTTCTGAAGGGTATCTCCATCCACAACGAGAAGCCCAATGGTGGCGGTCGCGCTAATAGTGCCGAGGATGCCCGCACGCTCCTTGGATGGGCCAAGGAACTGGGCTGTAACTTCGTGCGTCTTGCCCACTATCCGCACCATGAGGCAATGGTACGCGAGGCTGAGAGGATGGGAATCCTGGTATGGTCGGAGATTCCCGTCTACTGGACCATCGCGTGGAAAAACCCCAAAACCTACGAGAACGCCCAGAACCAGTTACACGACATGATCAGTCGCGACCACAACCGTGCCAACGTCATCATCTGGAGTATCGCCAACGAGACACCTCATTCCAAGGAACGCGACACCTTCCTCGGCAACCTCGCAAAGTATGCCCGAAGCCTCGATGGCACCCGCCTCATCTCGATGGCTATGGAGGTGACAGGAGCCTCCAACTATGTGAACCGCCTCAACGACAACATGAACCAATACGTTGACGTGGTCAGTTTCAACCAGTATATCGGCTGGTACCGCGATGTGAACGATGCCCCGAAGATGACATGGGAAATTCCCTACAACAAACCCGTCATCGTGAGTGAGTTCGGTGGTGGAGCCAAGTACGGCTACCACGGTCAGAAAAACCAGCGCTGGACAGAGGAGTTCCAAGAGAACCTCTACCGCGAGAACTGCGCCATGCTCGATAAAATTGAAGGTCTCGCCGGCACCACGCCCTGGATCTTAAAGGATTTCCGCTCACCCCGTCGTGTGCTGCCCGATGTGCAGGACTACTACAACCGTAAAGGCCTGTTCAGCGACAAAGGCGAAAAAAAGAAAGCTTTCTATGTTCTCAAGAAATGGTATGAAACCAAATAACAACATAAAAGCCCCGCTTGATTGCGAGGCTTTTATATTGTTACTCCCAACGGAAGACGGCACCGTTTCTGCGCGCTGGGTCAGAGCCGGAGAAGTCCATCGAATAAGGACTACCCGTGGTGGGACTCTTGCCAATGTAGCGATGGGTACGTATCGACATAAGCATAAACTCATGGTTCAGATAATCCTGCCACATAAAGACTTCGGCTTTCGAAGCATCAGTTGTCAGCCTTACATCACCAGCAATACCATAACCTGACACGAAGACATAGCGACCGTCTTCGCACTGGAGAATCACCTGACCCTGTCCCTTGTCGATAAGACGGAAACGCGTCTGAGGACTCTTGTCAGAGGCTTCTGTGTCGTAGAGCAGGCCATGAGACAGGGCGATGGCGGGTTTTCCTGTGGCAAGGTTGATCATGCGAAAGGTCTTGCCATAAGGGATGTTCCCGCTACGGTCGGCCTGGGGTTCTTCAACGGTGAAGTTGTCGAACTCTGCATAACCGCCTTTCTGTCCTTTATGATTGAAAGCGAAGAGAGCATGGCGTGAGCCCTGGAAAGAGATGAGCTGATAGCTGAGCGGCATCTCACGGCCTACCTGTTGGAAATGAATGCCATCGAGCGAGTACTCATAGTGAGCACGGTCGTTGTCATAGTCACCGACCATACGGAAGGAAATCTTGGTGGTGGGTGAAAGGCTACGGGTAGGCGAGCTTTGCTCGGGAATTAGTTGAATGTCTGTGGTGTCGTTGGTGGCTTGTTCGAAGCAACGCAAAACGAGTTCCTTCCCATCCTTCACGATACCAATCCATGAACAGGGTACGTTGATATTGCCCAGTCCTGCCACATCGCCATCCTTCAATCCATTAGTGTATAGTTCGACGGTAGCGATAGAGGTTGGACCTATCACGCGCTGGGTGAGGGTGTTGCGAGCCCACATCAGTTGTTCGGCAGGCATTGACTGCAAACGAAGACGGCCGTTCTTCAGACGCCATTTTGTATCATCGGGATTGTGGTTCCATTGCCAGACGCGGCCAAGGACCTTCCCATTGAAATCCTCATTGCGATTGTAGGGAGCTCTGGGAAGACTAGATAAACTAGAAGGACTAGAGACACTTGGCTTCAGCCAAGTACGGGGGGCACGGCCTAAGTTACCTTCGAGGCCGAGCATGGGCCAGCCATCCTTCCAGGTGATAGGCGCAAGGGTAACGGTGCGGCCGATAGAGTGGAAGTCCATCATCAGAAGAGCCCACCACTGACCACTCTGATCCTCGACGATGCCACCCTGATGGATATTGGTACAGGCAGTGGCATCCTTGTCTACCTCGGGAATACCAAACTTTGTACCGTCATGCCCGATGCGGTATTTCTCACCACGAGGCACCTGCGTCAGTGATGCCGCATGATAACCGAATGTCTCATCGGCGGTGATGGTAATTGTCTCGTAGGGCCCCCAGATGCTCTTCGCACGGGAACAGAGGGTACGACCATTAGGACGGTAGTCGGTGGAGATGAGGTAATACATCCCGTTGATCTTATACATATGATGGCCTTCGCCGACGGCATTGCCCTCAGGAATGATCGTACGCTCCGTCTCTTCGATAGGACCACTCATGTCGGGCTTCAGCTCTGTACACTTCACCTCGCCATAACCATGAATGGCATAGATCTTCCCGTCATCATCGAAAAGTACACTGAGGTCGTAGATACGGCCCTGCATATTATGATGCTCCCAAGGACCACGGATATCCTTCGAGGTATAACACTGTAAGCCTTTACCATTAATATTAGTAAAGACATAGAACTGCCCATTGGCATATCTGATAGCAGGAGCCCAGACACCCTGACCATAAATCTCCTGATGGTTCTTCAACGAGAAGGCATCATCGTCGAAGTCAAAGCGATCGAAACAGTATGAGATATTCTCCCAGTTCACCAGGTCCTTACTGTGCAGGATAACCAAACCTGGCACCGTGTGCATGGTGGTACCTGCCAGATAGTAATCATCGCCTACACGCAGAATATCGGGATCGGAGAACTCATCATAGAAGAGAGGGTTCGTAAATGTGCCGTTGCCGTTGTCAGCCGTCCACGACTGACCATAACATGGACTCGCAAAAAAGTGGAAAGCAAAAAGAATATGTATTGCTACCAACCAAACATTTCTAACTAATTTATCATTTCTTACATTATAATACATATCTTCTCGCCTTTCACTTTTTTATTGCTTACTTTTTACTTTCTAGCGTCGGCCAACCATCTGACGTCCATGTAATAGGGTGCTGAATAAGAATAGAAGCACCTTGGTGGGCGATGCTATAGCCATGACAGATAAAGATGTCCTGACCATCAAAACGGTATACAGCACAATGGCCGGCGGCCTCATACGCCTTTTTGTCACCTTCAAGGAAGAGATTACCTCCACCATAACACATGTCAATACCCTTGCTGTCGAGATAAGGGCCATCGACCGTCTTACTACGACCTACGGCCACACGATAGTTGCTCTTGCTGCCCTGGCAACAATAGTCCCACGACACAAAGAGATAATACCAACCGTCGTGTTTGAAGACAAACGGTGCCTCAATGGCATTCGGCCCGGCATAATCTGATGTAGGATTCTTCGGAGGATTAGGGTTAATCGGAAGGGATGCCTTGACATGCTTGTTGCTCAGATTATAACGGCGGGCAATGGTACGAGGCTGTTGTGACACACCAATATGCATAGTCGTATCAAGACGGACAAGCTGAATACCATCCCAGAACGACCCCCAGACAAGCCAGGGATTATCATCGTCATCAACCACAAAATTGGGGTCGATGGCGTTCCAGTTGTCATGCTTCTCGCGAGAGGTGACAATACACCCCTCATCATTCCATAGGCCCTGGGCAAGGGAGCGGCAGGAGAGCAGACCGATAGCAGAACCGTTCTTACCAAAGGTTGAACAACTGTAAGCGAGCCACCAACGGCCGTGCCACTGAATGATGTCCGGCGCCCAGACATGATTGCGGAATCCGGGTACAGAATCATGCGTCCACTTCGGGATAACGCTCATCACCGGCTCAGCATGAACCGTCCATGACTTGCGGTCTTTCGAGGTCATCTTCTGGATACCCATGCCTGTGGCAAAGAGATAATAGGTACTGTCCTCGTAGGCCATCACAGGGTCATGCACCATCGGCGTATCGGTGACGAATGGTAAGTTCCTCCTGGGATGCCGTTGCCCCTGCGCCAACAGAGTGACGCACGAGGCTAACAGCACCAAGGAAATGAATGTTTTCCTCATTTATACTATGATTTAGTAGTTTGTTTTATCTGACGATAAATTTCTTTCCATTTTTAAGATAGATACCGGACTTCTTCGGGGATGCGACAGGTCTGCCTAAGAGGTCGTAGGTCTGTGTATCATCATCGCTATCAGCAATGACACCGGAAATGCCCGTAGTTGCCTCGGTCTGATAACCCCAGGCGGTAACACCTGTTGTGGCTGCAACAGCCGTAAAGGCTGGCACCTTCGTGTTAGTTGGTTCCAAGGTCTGCTCCACCATCACACCATGATAGTAGGTGCTACCTAACTTTAGGGTAACATAAGAGGTACCGGCCTCGATCTTCCAAGTGCCTGTTACACTACCCGTGATGGTACCATCACTCTTGAGTTCGACATCAACAGGCGATGCGGCTTCCTTCTTCCTATGATCCAGTTTGTAATTATGTATCAGTAGTTTGTATTTGCCTGGAATCCGGGTATCAGCAATCTGCTGCGTCGTGGCGATATCAGCACTCTTCACTTCTTCGCCAGTATATTCAAACGGTGCTGCCACCAGCCAACCGTTCTTGCTCTGGAACACCTGATGCACACGCACCTGATGACTCTCACCCCAGTTCTGGAAACGGGTATGATAGACCAGATAGGTGCGTCCGTCCTCAGCAGCAATGATGGAGTTGTGGCCCTGCGAGCGTTCGCCCATATTGCCTTTGGCCTGATTTCCCCAAGAGGTGTAGGCTCCGAAAATGTTGACACCACGGTTGTTGTCATTCTCATTAGGACCGAAGTTCAGAAGATAGGATGAGAAGATGGCGCTATTATTTGATGACTTCGAATCGGTATACGGTCCATCGGGCTTCGTTGAACGGAACACACGCATCTGGTAACCGCCATTGTTATAGTCGTTGGCATTACCACCGGCTGCCAGTCCACCGTATGTGACAAACAGATAGTAGTAGCCACCGATATACTCGATATAACTGGCCTCACCCGACACATAGAAACCACCGGCAATCTTCTTGCCGAAGTAGGGGTCAACAGTGACGCCATCACCTGAGCCTTTCAATGTGTAGGTTACGTCATAGTCGCGCAGACCTGTAGCCTCATCAAGCTCCAACATCCAGATACCACCGCTCCAAGAGCCATAAGACATCCAGAGCTTACCCTCTTCATCGTAGAACACACAAGGGTCGATACAGTTAGGATAGCGTCGTCCCCAGCCATTGCCTACGGCATAACGGCTCGGCAGCGATGCCTGTGTACCGATGACCAGTTCCAGGTCGGTGTCCTTATAGGCTGTACCGGTGTGGAAACCGCTCATCACTACCGGGGCCTGATAGCGGTAGGGACCTGTAATCTTGTCGGCTGTCAGCAGGATAATGCTTGAGTACCAGTTGTCGCCATTGACACTCAGGTACATACACCATTTGTTCATGGCTTTGTTCCAGATGACATCAGGCGCCCACATGTTACCATCGACACTATATTTATTGTTACCGCGCTTTGACCAGTTAAAGGCATTGAAGTTGAGGTCATAGTCTACCCCGCCCTTCTTCACCTTCGTCACCTGCGGGGTGGTGAAGGCGGCACTATTGGCCGCATTCTGACTCGATGCAGTGGCCCATGGCGCCTGAAACGCCGTCCAACTCATCAAGTCGGTGGTCTTGGCTGCAGCACGGTGGGAACCGAAGATGTAATACGTCTGGGACGCTGGTTCCCACACGATGCTAGGGTCATGCACGCTGACACGTTTCAGCGAGTAGGCCATAGCACTCATGGGAACCAGTGCCGCCAACAGTATAAAGAGACAATTTCTCATTACCGATTATTCAAATACCAAGTGAGCCTTCTCAAGAGTGAAGTGGAAGCAGAAATTATCAGGATCAATCATATTGATACCGATGTATTCCTGAGTATATGTAACACCATCGTTACCCATCATGACACACTTTACATCAGCCGTACCGTCGCCGTTGTTAGTGACGTATGCAGTCACCTTGGCACCATCCATCGCAGAAAGCCAGGCCGTCCAGTCACGATCAGGCTCCGTGGCCGGCATGCAGGCAGCATAGCCGTCGCCCCAACCATAATTGTCGGCACGCAGAATAGCATACTCAGTGGCACGATCCTCCGAGGTGAGCGCCACTAAGAAGTTGTTCCAGTTGGCACCGCCATTGGTAAAGTTGGTGAAGTTAATGGCGTAAGTCTTACCAGCGGGTACTTGGATATTCTCAGAATGGTCACTCCAGAATGCGCCAGTGTTATTCTCATCACCGATGATAGTATCAAACTCCAGATGAGCTTTCTCAATGGTAAAGTGGAAATAGAAGTTATCAGGATCAACGGTATTGATACCGACATACTCCTGAGTGTAGGTATTCCCGTCATTGCCCAGCATGACATACTTTACATCAGCCGTGCCATCGCCGTTGTTGGTCACGTAGGTGGTCACTTTGGCACCATCCATCGCAGAAAGCCATGTCCCCCAGTCACGATCGGACTCCGTGAATGCTGTGCAGGCGGCATAGCCATTACCCCAACCGTAGTTGTCAGCACGCAGAACGGCATACTCCGTAGTACCGTCGGCAGTGGCCAGTACAACGAGGAAGTTGTTCCAATTAGAACCACCATCGGTATAGTTCGTGAAGTAGGAAACGAATGTCTCACCGGCGCCCACCTTGATTGCATCAGAGTGATCACTCCAGAATGCACCTGAGTTGTCAGTAGCACCAATAGACTTATACATCTTATCTACGATTTCGAAATCAGCCGTACCGATGACAGGTGTGCTGGCAGCCTCACCCTTGAAAGTCTTGGCATAGGCAGCTACCAAAGTCTTCTTACCCATAGAGAACATGTCGGGAACAGCCTGGAAGGTCAGTTCAGAAGCAGGAATCTCCTTGGATACGCCCTGTTCAAATTCAACGGTAGCGACGACGTTCTCCACCAGATCTTCAAGTGTAGTGCCCTGAAGCACCTTCTTAGCCACACCGCTCAGCTTGATGGCCAGAGGCTGCTTGTCCTCCTTAGAGGTAAAGCCGCCTATCGGCTCTATGTTTGAACCAAGGAAACTGACTAGTGATCCTTCAACGCCTATACGGCAACAGATGTCTTTCTCTGCGCCTGTAGACGGGAAGGCAGAGGTTTGTGTATAGGTCTTTGTCAATTCGCCATTCGTCATCTCTATGAACAGTCCGCCGTTACCACGGTTCACAGTAATGGTGATCTTGCCATTCATGCCCTGGACACTTCCATCAATATCGTCATCACCGGAAGAGTTCTTGAAATTACCACCGATGAGACTTCTGTCAATCTCTGTTCCTGTCGTATTCCACTCAGAGTTCTTAGTGGGGTCATTATCGAAGCGGATGACACCGAATTCATCGCCCACAGCCCCATTGTACTGATTAAGAACGATATAGAAATTCTTAAAATACTTGTTGTCTGGATTAACAGTAAGTTTAAACTGAGCCTGCCATATTTCTCCTGCAGGAATAACATAGGTCTTACCAAGCGTCCAGAAGCCAGCAGTCAAGTCTTCTTTACCAATATTATAAACATCCTCCTCAAGACCTTCCAGAAGAGCGTCATCATCGTCCCCCTGAGACTTAGAATTTGCAATGGAGTCAACCTTGTTGGAAATCCAACCTGGAGAGTCAACGCCATACATTTCGCTACCCTCACAACTCGTCAGGCTCACCAGAGCAAGTGCTAATGCGCCAATAGAGCTCGCTATTTTATAGACTAATTTCATAATTATCTCTTTTTTCTATGTTCAAATATATTATCAATTCCCTAAGCTAACTACGGGGTGTACCGTCCAGCCTTTCTGAGAGAAATAATTAGCATTACTTGTGCTATTATTTGCTGAGTTGCCAACCAGATTAGGATTATCGTTCAGAGTACCTATATAAATAGGAATGAACTCATGTCCCTGGATATAAGTATCATAGGAAGATTTCAGTTCTGAGTCGATTCCGACCTGAGAATAGCTTACTTCCTCCTTGATGCGGGTTTTGTCGCTTGAACGACGGAATGTTCCGTGTTCCTTCAGCTGCTGAAGACGATCAGCCGTATTGAAGAATCCCCAACGGATGAGGTCGAAACCACGTCCGAACTCACAACCGAACTCCTTCGGACGCTCTACGTTGGCAATCTGCTCAAACAATTTGTCTGCTGAGTTAAAATCAGCCAGTTTCAGATCGGCCAGCCCAGCACGCTTACGCACTTGATTAATCCAGTCAATAGCCTGTTGCGTCGGTCCGTTTACCTCGTTTTCACACTCAGCAGCACGAAGCAGTACATCCGAATAGCGCATCAGACGCAGATTGATACCACAGTGCAAGCCCACGGTAATACCATTATAAAGTCCAGTACGCAAGTTTGTCCACTTGGCAATAGGCAGACCACCGTTATTGTCATTGGTAGCCACAGGATCGCCGTTTGTCATCTTAGCCGTATAGCATACGTTCCCAAACTCAAATCCGTCCCATTCTGGTTCGTAGGTGCCAATGGTCCAATAGAGTCTCGGGTCAAGACCACCGCTTGTAGTACGTTCTGCCTTGAAGAGTTGATAGAGCCATGGAGAAGCAGAGAGGTCTGCCCATCCGCTGTAACGTCCAGGACCGAAGTTACTCTCTATAGCATGGCCTTGAGTAGCATTGGCACTCGTGTTTACTGGTGTCCACTCATCATCAGTACCCTGTGTTCCATAATCCAGATACTGCACCTCGAACAGACTTTCAGCATTGTTCTCATAAGCAGCTCCTTCGCGGAAATTATCACCATAGTTCTTCATCAACTCATACTTTCCGTATTTTCCATTGATGATATCCTTCAACACGGTAAGAGCATCATTGTACTTATGTCTTTGCATGAGCGAGCGGGCATAGTAACCGGCAGCAGCACCCGATGTTGCTCTACCTAAAGCCCATTCGCCGCCCAGTTCACGCGTTGGCAGAAGTTCCATGGCCTCCTTGAAGTCACTCTCGACGAGGTCGAGCACCCGGTCATACTGAGCGGATCCATCAGCATCGCCTTCCTGCTTATTAGGTACATTCAATGTGGAAAGCTCCGAATAGAGATTATAATCAGTAATAATAAGGGGATTCTGATAGTAACCTACAAGATTATAATAGGACAATCCGCGAAGGAAAAGAGCCTGGCCCTTGATACGTTTCATCTTGTCGTTCATCTCTATAGGGTTGTCCTTATCTTCGAATTTCGAAGTGATGAAGTTACAGACCTTGATCGTGTAGTACCAATCACGCCAAGGCCACTGATTCATCTCATTGTCAATACCAGTGTTCAGGTCATCATAAGGCTGATACCAGACCTGAGAAGAGTTCCATACTTCATCACCTCGGCATACATCATATGTATAGCCAACACGGGCATAAGTACCCTCCATGCGGATATGATTATAAGCAGCAATGACACTCTCCTCCAACTCATTTGGCAGTTTACCGAAATCGTCGGTGATTTGCTGGTTGGGATTCTCCACATCCAATTTACCCTCACACGATGTCAGCGTTATACCCAATCCCAAAAGGACAGCAAGGGAAATATTATACAGTTTCATATTATTCACGTTTTCTTTTTTCTACTTTAATAAATCTATTGTAACAGCTTAGAACGCTTAGAACGAGAAATTCAAACCGACCATGAAGCTGCGTGCACTTGGATATGAGCAGTAGTTGAGGCCTGGGGTAAAGGTTCCACCTGCATAGTCAACATTATATCCTTTGTAACCTGTAATGGTTAAGAGATTCTGTGCAGATGCATAGATTCGCACACCAGAGACATAGTTACCGAACCACTTGTTAGGCAGGTTACAACCGAGTTCAATATTAGCAAGCTTCCAATAAGCTGCGTTCTGGATCTTACGCTCACTGAAAAGATTATTCCAACTTGTACCTGTAACTGACTCATAAGTACGAGGTACATCAGAAAGGTAGGTCAATCCATCTTGCGACCAGACATTAGCGCCGAGTATGGCCACGTCTTTATTGCCTGGACCATAGCAAGAATTCAATTCATTATAGATGAAGTCGGCAACATGATAATTCAAAGCGCCAAAGGTAGAGATGCTCAGGTCGAACATCTTATATTCCAGATGGGCACTCAGGCCGAAATTAATCTTTGGCATACCGCTACCCAATACCACACGGTCATCGGCAGTAATCGTACCGTCACCATTGACATCTTCATAATAGCAGTCGCCGACCTGTGCACTTGGCTGGTAAAACTCCATACCCTTTCCAATTGCATAATCATTGAGTTCATTCAACTTCGTCTGATTAGTAATAATGCCTTTGTAGACATAGCCATAGAACTGGCCCAGTTCCTGTCCTTCATAGGTGATATAATCATTACCATCGATGCGGTAACCTGTATCGTTAGCCAATGATGTCACCTTATTCTTAATGGTAGTGAGGTTGGCACTGATATCATATTTCAAAGCATGATCATGATTGCGATAAGTTGCAGAGAACTCCAAACCGGTATTCTCCATAGTAGCAGCGTTCATGGTAACGCTCGTGTTAGAAACGCCAGCATTAGAGGGGACAGCAACACCTGTCAACAGATCCTTTGACTTGTTCTTGAACCACTCTGCGGTGAACTCAATGCGATTGTTCAACAAAGCCAGGTCGATACCAACACTCAAGGTCGTCTTCTTTTCCCATGCGATCTGCTTATTAATGAAAGTTGAAACTGCAGAACCTGTCACAGGCTGGTTACCGAAACTATATGTCATATTGTTACGCATCATGGTTGCATAATACTGGTAATTACCAATATTCTCATTACCAAGTTCACCATATCCTGCACGTACCTTAAACATATTTATAATATCGCGGTCGATTGGGAAGAAGTCTTCCTTATCAAAGCGCCAACCGAGAGAAACGGATGGGAAAGTACCCCAGTGGTTGTTCGATGAAAGACGAGAACTACCATCCCGACGGACAACAGCAGATAAGAGATACTTGCCATCGTAATCGTAAATCAGACGCCCGATATAAGAAGCTAAGACGTGCTTGTCCTCGTATGAACTTGCATCTTTTGATGCAGCATTCTGAATCTGGAGGAAATATGGCTCCGTGAAGTTATTACCCCATGCGGTCAGATTATTGGTATTCTCTTCCTCATAAGTCTGACCAACCACGACATTCACATGATGTTTGCCAAAAGTTCCATCATAGTTCAACGTATTCTCAATCAGAGCATCTGCATAGGTCCTTCTGCCTTTTTCCAAACGCTCGTTTTCCTTGAGCAGAGCCACACGAGGTCCTTGAACCCACGCCGGAATCCATGTCTTGTCAATGCAATGTGTTTTACTGTAAGACAAATTCAACTTATAACTCAATTTATGGTTCTTGCTTTCTATGCCAAACATGCCAAGCAGGTCAACATCTGCAGAACCAGTGGCCACCACTCGGTCAACCAGAGTATTACGCTCCAAGAGATTGTTGGTCAGCAATGGGTTCGTGGCAGAGATATCACCATGGATTGCATTATAACCTACGCCATAGCCATATGCGTCATAATTAACATTAGCTGCCATCGGCACCAGATCATCAAGCACCCATGTTGACTCGTCATATGCCTTGATTGTAGGCTGCATCGTCACTGTACCAAGCAATACGTTGGGCAAGTTTCCGTAAAGTCCTTGGATGTACTCATTAGCATTTGATATAGATGTATTATCCTGATCGGAATGAGAATAGACTATACTTGTACGGAACTTGATGAACTTAGTGTCCATCGTATTATTCCAACGAGCGGTAAAACGCTGGTAATTAGGACCTTGTCCCTCCAGTGTACCTTTCTGACTATAATAGTCAAGACCTACATTATATGTATTATTGGCACCGCCACCACTCAGGTTGACATTGTGATTCTGACGGATACCTGTCTTGAAAACTTCTTTGAACCAATCGGTATCGGTATTATCCTGGAAATGATATCTGCCATCTTCACCAAGACGATATCCGCCATACAGGGCTTTACCTGAATTAGTGAGAGCAGTACCGATATACTGGCTATACTGATCAGCATTCATCACGTCATAAACGCCACTGCGAACCTTGTCAATGCCAAAATAGCCTTTATAGTCAACTTTTAGTGGCTGGTCTTTCTTTCCACCCTTCGTTGTGATAATAACCACACCATTCGCTGCGCGTGAACCATAAATAGCACCTGCAGAAGCATCCTTCAGCACCTGGATGGTCTCGATATCGTTTGGAGAGAAGTCGCGGATAGAAGTACCCATGGGCACACCGTCGATCACATACAGAGGAGCGGTGCTACCGAAACTACCGATACCACGGATACGAACCAATGGGTCGGCACCAGGCTGACCGTCAGAGGTAATCTGTACACCTGCCACCTTACCTTCAAGCATCGAAGAAATGTTGCTGTGCGACACACGCTTCAGTTCGTCGGCATTCACGATAGACACAGAACCTGTCAGGTCGGCCTTCTTTTGTGTACCATAACCGACGACGACCACCTGCTCGAGCACTTGGGAGTCGCTTTCCAACTGGATCTGGCCGAGAGCGGCGCGACCGCGAACGGCAATCTCACGATCCTTATAACCAATGTAACTTACCACGATTGTGGCATTAGCAGGAACACTCAACTCAAAGTTACCATCAAAGTCGGTAATAGCACCTGATTGAGCATCCTTCACCTTGACAGTGGCACCAATAAGCGCCTCACCGTCCTGGTCAACAACCTGACCGCTGACCTTTATGGTCTGTTGGGTCACAGATGCCATCATCGGTGTCGGACAGACGGAAAGTCCACCTAACATCCCAAAGGATAGCATCACAGAGAATAAAGCTTGTTTTCTCATTGTAATTGTAGAATTAGTTATTAAATGAATAAAAAACTGCCGCAAAAGTAGTCGTTTATTCATTTTGCATGGTGGACAAAACAATTTATAAGGTGGACAAAACGATATTGCGGTCACCAAGGCCGTTTTTTCCACCTCTTGAGATAAATCAATGACAAATATCAATTGCCACTATAGGCACTGGGACTGACCCCATACATCTTCGTAAAGCAGCGGGTAAAGTATTTGGGATCATTGAAACCGACTGCATAGGCTATCTCGGTGATGTTACGGTTGCCGGTCTTCGAAGAGAGAAGTTCCTTGGCCATGTTCAGACGGTAGTTACGGATAAACTGCCCTGCCGGGAGTCCGGCTTCTGCATTCAGGTGCTTACTGGCCACACTACGGCTCATGCCTAGGGCATCACAGAATTCCTGAACACCAAACTCGGAATCCATATAATGCTGTTCCATAATCTCCATCACCCGCTCCATAAACGGCTTCGTGTTTTTCATCACTTCTTCCTGATCGGCCTCCACACTCTTGGTCACACTCTTCTGATAACGCGCCTGATTGTCGAGGATATTGCTGATGCGTTGCTGCAACTGCTTGGGATCCTTCGATTCTTCCAGCACTTTACGGATGGGCTGCATCAACTGTTCAGCCTCACGACGTTTCAACTCAGTAATCCACCTATTATATATAT
>Ga0247610_10003783_pt1 | contig 16390 bp, 7 predicted proteins | sample 174DNAGHGhighgp2_FD_193483 | JGI IMG/M metagenome (GOLD analysis project Ga0247610, IMG submission 193483) | Sheep rumen microbial communities from Palmerston North, Manawatu-Wanganui, New Zealand - 1742 DNA GHGhigh gp2 | ecosystem: Host-associated > Mammals > Digestive system > Stomach > Rumen ... | reverse complement strand
TCCCTCCGTGTTTGACAATGGCATCTCCGACGAGATCTTTGAAAAGCTGATCGCCCTGATCCGCATCAGCGTGCCCTACACCGGCATGATCATTTCTACCCGGGAAAGCCAGCAGGTCCGTGCCAGAGCGTTGCATCTGGGGATTTCCCAGATTTCCGGCGCGTCCCGTACTTCGGTAGGCGGCTATGACGAACCGGAACGTCCCCATGATACGGAACAGTTTGACGTATCTGACCAGCGCACACTGGACGAAGTTATCGCCTGGCTGATGGACATGGGCTTCATTCCCTCTTTCTGCACCGCCTGCTACCGGGCGGGCCGCACCGGCGACCGTTTCATGAGCCTGTGCAAGAGCGGGCAGATCCAGAACTGCTGCCATCCCAACGCACTGATGACACTGAAGGAGTATCTGGTGGATTACGCTTCCGATGCCACCCGCAAACAGGGCGACGCCATGATTGCCAGCGAAATCCCCACGATTCCCAACGAAAAAGTGCGGAACGCCCTGGCGCAATACCTGGAACGGATTGAAAAAGGAGAACGGGATTTCAGATTTTAAGAAAATCCGATCAAACAACGTAATGACTTAGCAGCTTTTATAAGAGGCCGGTGTTGCCTTTGCAAAGTGCTGCGCCCCCAAAGGGCGCAATGAGAAAAGGCAAAGACAGCGCCGGCCTTTTCATACTGTTTTATGAGGGGAACAATTATGTGGCAATATATTCGCATGTACGCGCACTACGCGCTGCTGGCCGCGCTGTTCATGGGCGGCGAAGTGCTGATGGACCTGGTGCAGCCGGGCCTCATGAGCCGCATTGTGGACGACGGGGTGCTGGGGCTTCATAATAACGGCGTCGGCAATCTGGAACTGGTGTGGAAGGTGGGCGCCCAGATGATCGGCATGGCGCTCATCGGCTGCTGCTTCGGTTCCCTGAGCAACGTGTTTGTTAACATGGCAAGCCAGAATATGGGGAACGAGCTGCGCAAAAACACCTTCCGTAAAATCATGACTTTTTCCTTTCCGCAGATCGACAGCTTCGGCGCCGGTTCCCTCATCACCCGCATCACCAATGACGTGACCCAGGTAGAGCGGCTGGTTTCACAGATCGTGCGGGGCATGGTTCGCACGGTTTTGATGACGGCAGGCAGCATGTATTTTATGTTCCGCCTCAGCCCGGACTTTGCTTTCATCGTGCTATGCGCCCTGCCCTTCATCATCGGAACCATGTATTTCTGCCTGCGGAGGATCAACCCTCTTTTTGCTGCGTTGCAGGAGAAACTGGACGGTGTGAACGATATCCTGCAGGAAGATATCTCGGCGATCCGCATTATCAAAGCCTGCGTCCGGGAAACCTATGAAAAGATGCGCTTCGGCAAGGCCAATGACGACCTGATCCGCACCCAGCTGAAGGTGCTGCTGACGCTTGCTTTCATGAGTCCTGTCGTCAATATGCTGATGAACCTGACCATCGCGGCCATCCTCTGGTTCGGCGCCCAAAGCGTCATGGCCGGCAAAGTCTCCCCCGGCAGCATCATGGCGGCTATCACCTACACGACCCAGCTGTTGATGGGGATCATGATGCTGCTGATGTTATTCCAGAACATTTCCCGCGGCTTTATTTCATGGAACCGCCTGTCTGCCGTTTTACATCTGGAGCCGGAAATCCGCGACGGGCTTTTTAAAGATGACGCAGCTTCCGCAACGGACACTGCAACGGAAAATACTGCGGTCAACAGCGTTGCGGAAGAAACCGGCACAACAAACGGCAATGGGGCAGCCGCCGTTACGACCGCGGCCCCACATACACATAACCGGATTGCAAAAGGCAAAATAGAATTCCGGAACGTTTTCTTTGCGTACCCTGGCAGCGATAAGAACGTGCTGGAACATATCAATTTAACCATTGAGCCCGGCGAGACCATTGCGATTATGGGAGCAACGGGCAGCGGAAAGACCACGCTGATCAACCTGATTCCCCGTTTTTATGATGTAACGGAAGGCTCCGTACAAATTGACGGCGTAGATGTGCGCGATTATAAACTCAGCAGTCTGCGGGATAAGGTCGCGGTCGCGCTGCAAAAGAGCGAGCTGTTCAGCGAATCTGTCACTGAAAACATTGCCTGGGGCAACCGTAACGCGACGCAGGATATGATACGCGAAGCAGCTGTCACCGCCCAGGCCGATGAATTCATCGCACCGCTGGAACACGGATACGATACCGTTGTGGCCGAACGGGGCATGAGCCTTTCCGGCGGGCAGAAGCAGCGTGTCGCCCTGTCACGCGCCGTGCTGAAGAAAGCGGCGATCATGATTTTTGACGATGCCACCAGCGCTTTGGATCTGAAAACAGAAGCGGACTTTTATAACGAACTGGCCAGAACCAGTCCGGCAAGCACAAAAATCATCGTGGCCCAGCGGGTGGCTTCCGTCCGGCGGGCCAGCCGCATCCTTATCCTGGACAATGGCTGCATCGTTGCGGAAGGAACCCATCAGGAGCTGCTGCAAAGCTGTAAAATCTATCAGGATATTTACCGGTCGCAGATCGGCGATATCGCTTCTGCGGAAAATGCGACACCAATGCCCGGATCCGCATCAACAGATGCCGCGTTCCCGACTGCAGCAGGAGGAAGGGCGGTGACGGCAGATGCGTAATGAAACGAAACGCAACCAGCCACCGGTGCTGGGACCGAACCGCGGTAACCGCTTTGCGGAAACAGAATACGCCAAGGATATTTCCTGGACACTGAAACGCATCGGTTCGTATTTCGCAAAAGAAAAAAAGCTGATCTTCGGTATGCTGGCCGCCGTATTGGGCGGAACCCTGTGCGGCATTTACGCGCCCATACTCCAGAGCAACGCGGTGGATATCATCGCCGGACAGCGAAACGGGGATTTAAAGACCACGCTTGCGCTCATGCTGGCAGCCTATCTGTTTGTCAGCCTGCTGCGTCTGGCCCAGGGCGTGTTCAGCGCCCGGCTGAGCCTGCGCATCGTCAAGCAGTTCCGGGAAGAACTGTTCGGCAAGGTTATCGACCTGCCCATCAAATATACGGATACCCATTCCCACGGCGACGTCATGAGTCGCATGACCAATGATGTGGAAAACATCTCTGCTACTGTCTCTCAGGCGCTCCCCTCTTTATTCAGCGGCGTCCTTACCATAATCGGCACGGCAGCCATCATGCTGTGGCTCTGCTGGCAGCTGGCGCTGCTCAGCTGCGCCTCCATCCTCCTCACCGTCATCGCTACCCGGCTGCTCTCCAATTATGTACGCAAGTATTCCAAAGAACGGCAGACGTTACTGGGCAGCATGAACGGAACGGTGGAAGAAATCGTCAACGGGTACCGTACCGTAGTCGCTTACAATGAACAGGAACATTCCTCCGAACGCTTCTGTACTGTATCCGATAAACTGACAAAAGCCGGCATCCGCACCGAAGTCTGCAGCGGCATCATGGGGCCCCTCATGAACTGCATCGGCAACATCGGGTTCGTAGTCATCGCGGCTTTTGGCGGTTACTTCGCCATCCACGGCCTGATCTCTGTCGGCGTCATTTCCGCATTTATTGTGTACGCCAAACAGTTCAGCCGTCCCATCAACGAAATCGCTCAAATCTACGGACAGCTCCAATCAGCCATCGCCGGCGCGGAACGTGTGTTCCAGGTATTGGACGAGACCAGCGAAGATCTGTACGGCCTGGTCTGGGAAGACGACGAGAACGTGACAGTACGGTTTGAAGACGTACAGTTCGGTTACAATAAAGATAAACCTGTACTGAAAGATTTCAACCTTACCATTCCCGCAGGCAAAAAGGTGGCGCTGGTAGGTTCCACCGGCAGCGGCAAATCCACCGTAGTCAACCTGCTGATGCGTTACTACGATATTGACAAAGGCGCTATCTGGATCAACGACCAGAACGTGGAAGAAATTACAAGGGACAGCCTGCGTAAGCACGTAGCCATCGTGTTGCAGGACACCGTCCTCTTCTCCGATACCATCCGCCGCAACCTGCAATATGCAAATGAAACCGCCACCGAAGCGGAAATTAAAAAAGCAGCGGCGATGAGCCGCTGCCATGAAATGATCGAACTGTTACCGCAGGGATATGACACACTGCTTACCGGCGCCGGGGAAAATATCAGCCAGGGCCAGCGACAGCTGTTAGCCATCGCCCGGGCTTTTGTCGCCAATCCCCGTATCCTGATCCTGGACGAAGCCACCTCCAACGTGGACACGCGTACAGAGAAGGCGATCCAGGACGCCATGCAGCAGGTGATGAAAGGACGAACCAGCATCGTCATCGCGCATCGCCTTTCCACCATCCGCGACGCCGACCTTATCGTAGTGCTGGACCAGGGCCGCATCGTGGAACAGGGCAGCCACGAGGAACTGCTGGCCCGCAGACAGAAGTACTACGAACTGTACATGACCCAGTACGCAGGGTTTGCAACCTGATATGTGACTTGAACCGACAGGTTACCCACAGGCAGGCCCGCTGCATCAGATGCGTTCCAGCCGGTCCTGATTCTGCCTCTGTGGCAGGAATAAGGGCACGTATTCGATGATCAGGTTGGAGGTTTCCAGCCCGAACCACTGCAGCGGACTCCCTCCGAGAAGGCGTATCGTGTACTTCGCCCGGAGCAGCAGGTCATCTGCCGCACCAATATCCCCTTCCTTGGGCATCATTTTACGAATCATACAGAACTTGAAAGACCCTACATCCGAAGGCCCGTAAATAGAATGCCGTTTATCCTGTTTCGGCAATTCTCCCGTGGCCAGCAGATCGTGTACCACCTGCCTGAGATAGATATTGACGCTGGGTTTTACCTTGAAACCCAGGTACAGGTTCACCCGGAAGATATAATCCGTGCCATAGGTTTCTACTTCATAATTCTTCTGATAGGGATCATCGGTGGTATTGACGCTGATAAACCAGTAAGCTTCCGCCCGCTTCGGGTCTTTATCCAGAATGGAGTAAAGGATATCCCGGTCGATTTTTTCAGACTCATTGCCTTTGACCAGATAAACCATATTGTGGCTGCACAAGGGAATGGTAATATCCATCTGCAAGTCTTTTATGTCCTGCAGATGTTCCCGCATCTGCAGAAAGATATTCTGTGCCTGCTCGATCTGTGTGCCGCGATACCAGCAGATCATTATAAAGAGGATAGCCAGGGAGATGATGATGGCCACATAGCCTCCTGCCATAAATTTGCCCAGGCTTGATATGAAGAATACACCCTCCAGGGCAAAGAACACCACAGTGAAAATGACGGCGGCGATCCGCTGCTTGTGCACCACCCCGATATAAACGCAGAACATGACCGTCATCATCAGCATACTGATTGTAATGGCCAGGCCGTATGCATTCTCCATCCGGGACCCGCTTTGGAAGTAAAGGACCACAAGCGCGCAGAAGAACCACAGGATATTGTTGACAAACGGAATATAGATCTGTCCTTTTGTATCAGAGGGGTACTGCACGTTTAAATGAGGCATAAGATCAAGGTTGGCCGCCTCATGAACGAGGGTATAGCTGCCGCTGATCAGGGCCTGGCTGGCGATGATCGCCGCCAGTGCGCTCAGTAAAATCGCAACCGGCCGCAGCGGTTCAGGAAGCATCATGTAAAAAGGATTGAGATCCTCGATAGCCTGTATGACAGGGTTGCCCTGGTTCTGGATGATCCAGGTGCATTGCCCCATATAGTTCAGGATCAGGCAAATTTTAACAAAAGGCCAGCTGATATAAATGTTGTTCCGCCCTACATGGCCCATGTCCGTGTACAGGGCTTCCGCGCCGGTAGTACATAAGAACACGCTGCCAAGGATCAGAAAGCCTTCCTTGTTATCGGGGCTGAACAGGATCTTGATGGCATAAACCGGATTTAAAGCCTGCAGAATCGACAGATCCCCAAGGGAAAGCCAGAGCCCCGTAATGCCCAGGAACAAAAACCATATCATCATCACCGGGCCGAACAACTTGCCGATGGAACTGGTCCCGCTCCGCTGAATGATGAACAGGAGGCTGATGATCGCCAGGGCGATCACGATAACAACAGCCTGCCCGCTGCCAAGAAAGGCATCCATAGCCTCAATACTGCGCAACCCTTCCACGGCAGTCGTAACGGTCACGGCAGGTGTCAGTACGCCATCGGCCAGCATGGTACAGCCGCCGATCATGGTGGGGAGGATCAGCCATTTCCCACAGTGACGGATCAGGCTGTAAAGGGCAAAAATCCCGCCTTCCCCGTGATTATCCGCCCGCAGGGCGATCAGCACGTGCTTGATCGTTGTCAGCAGGGTAATCGTCCAGATGATCAGCGACAGGGAACCCACAATAAACTCCCTGTCTACCTGGGCGATCCCGCCGTTCCCTTCGACGATGGATTTCATAACATACATGGGGGACGTGCCAATATCGCCATAAACAATACCGAGGGCGACCAGGAACATCCCCATCCCGAACTTTTCTTTATAATCGGACTGATTCATTTGCATTTTCCTCCTGACTACTCGTTTATCATTTACAGAACAAATCAGAAAAAGCCTGTATTATAACGGAATAAAACCCAGGAAAACGATACCTTTAACGATGTCTTTAACGATGCCTTTGTGGTAGTAATACCCTATTATTTTTCTAATACTTTCGAGTTAATTTTAGCATATTTATATTAAAAAAGCTATCTAAGAAAAAAGCAACCGCAGTCTTTCCTACGGTTGCTTTTTATGTTACAAACTGTTGATCCATATGCCTGCGCCCATGCCAGCGCATTTATTTCAGGCACTTGCGCAATGTCGCCACCAGATCCGGGATGTTGATAGGCTTGGCCACATGCCCGTCCATCCCTACATCCTTTACGTGCTGTATGTCTTCCGCAAAGACGTTGGCCGTCATAGCGATGATCGGGATCCGCGCCAGTTCAGGATCCGGCAGCGCGCGGATCGCTTTCGTAGCTTCATAGCCGTTCATTACAGGCATCTGGATATCCATCAGCACGCCGTCGTAATAACCGGGGCTGGACACCGCCACTTTTTCCTTCCCAACTTCTCCGTCTTCCGCCGTCTCTACCTTGAAGCCCAGTTCCATCAGGATCATCTGCGCAATTTCCCGGTTGATCGCATTATCTTCTACCAGCAGCAGTCGTTTATTACTGAAGTCCGCCTGAAGCGTGGGCGCTTTGTTGTCCTCAACCGCTTCCGTTTCCGGTTCGTCCTCCGCCAGCGGGAACCCGAGACGAATGATGAACTCCGTACCTTTTCCCTTCTCCGTAACGACATCAATCGTACCGCCCATCAGATCCACGAGGCTCTTTGTGATAGCCATCCCCAGACCCGTGCCCTGGATGTTTGCCACCGTTTCCGTCCGTTCCCGTTCGTACGCCTCAAACACCCTGGCGGCAAATTCCGGGCTCATGCCGATACCGGTATCCTTCACGCTGAGAGTATAGAAACCGGTTTCCCCGTCGGCGCCGGTCTGATGCAGCGTCACCGCAATATTCCCGCCCTGGGGCGTAAACTTGAAGGCGTTGCTGATCAGGTTCAGCAGGATCCGGTTCAGGCGGCTCACATCGCACATTACCGTCCGATTGGTAACATCCACTGCGGTTACCGTGTAATGCAGTCCCTTGGTCTCCATCTGGGTTAGGAACATGTCCCGCACTTCATCCATGGTCTTTACAATATTCGTCTTCTTCGGTTCCAGTTCAATCTTGCCGCTTTCGATACGGCTCATATCCAGCACGTCGTTGATCAGCGCCAGAAGGTGCTGGCTGGAAGTTTCAATCTTTGTCAGATACTCTGCCGCTTTCGGCGACAGGTCTTTCTCCTTGCGCGCCAGCATGGTGTATCCGATGATCGCGTTCATCGGCGTACGGATATCATGGCTCATGTTGGAAAGGAACGTACTCTTGGCGCGGGTGCTGCGCTCCGCCTCCATCTTTTTCCCTTCTGTCTTCTGTTCCCGGTCCAGGATAAGGCGGAAGACCATGAACAGGATCAGCATTACGACGACAGTCATAAAGAACATTACCGCAATGTCCCTGTTCAGCTCGCTGCCCAGCCTGCCTGAAATTTCACTGTGAAAGAAATCCCGGGATTCCTGCCACTGTTTAAAATTCATCACTACGCCGTATGTACGCAGATTGGTTATGTTAAATAAATTGATGGACTCCAGGGCGGCATCCGCCGCGTTTTTAAATTCCTGCCGGATCCAGATGGTGGAGGCGAATGTAATCAGGAACACCAGCCACAGCCATACCTGGGTAGCCTTCCCCAGCCGGGCTTCCCTGTCATTCCGCAGCAGGACCAGGAACATCAGGGATCCCAGCACAGACCAGATGACGAAAATAGCATAGGATTCCACCGACAGGGAGGATTCAGTTCCGGAATGAGGAAGGAAAAGATAGGCGCTGAACAGGATAGCAACCACTGTACCCGTCATACCGGTAATCCGGATTTTTATGTTCCCTTCCCGACAGGCACAACGATAGGCGGTATAGGAAACATACCCGTACACAATGGTCGCCCCGATAGTGGTCACGTCCACGATCCACGCCACTGCAGTACGGCCAAGGAACGGAATGAATAAGGAAAACAGCAAAATAAACAGGATCGCGTTCCGGGGAACTCCCTTGTCATTCAGTCTTCCAAACCAGCCGGGCAGCATCCTGTCTTCCGCCATAGCGTACAGCAGACGGCTGGCCGCTACATAGTTACCCAGAATGCCGGTAAAAATTCCTGCCAGAACCGTGATGCCGATAAGGAACAGCCCCTTCTCCCCCATAAGGGAAGAGGCAGCAAAGAAAGTAGGCAGTTTTTTAATACCGAACATAAAATCCAGATCGTTCACATAGCTGTACCATGTGGTATGATTGCGGTCCGGCAGCACGGAAGCTGCCAGGACGGTAGTCATAATATAAGCCAGAGCGGCACAGATGACCGCCACTGCCATAACAGAAAACGCTTTTTTTACAGAGAAACGGAATTCCCCGGCGGAATGGGAAATGGATTCAAATCCCACAAAAGCCCAGGGCGTCACCGCTACGATTCCCAGCGTCCCCACAAAGGGCGAATATTTTGGAGAAAAGGCCGGGAAAAAATGCTTCAGATTATTCCCGTACTTCGCTACGACAGATCCGAAACAGATACATATCCCCGCAAAAAGGATAACCGCCAGAATGATCTGCATACGGCCCGCCAGCTTGCCGCCGCCCATACAGACCAGGGCGAACAAAACCAGCGCCGCCATCACCACTATGGCTTCCCCTAAATACACTTCATAATTCAGAATCGTGTAGTGAAAGCCAAACTGCAGAGTATTCTGAAACAGACGGCGGCCCAGCAAGGACAGGGCCGTGGCATTGGCCCATAGGACCGAAATGTAAGCCAGCATCAAAAACCAGGCGCTGAGAAAACCGTGGTCGTAGCCCAGCTCCTTTTTCGTATAGGTGAAAGCGCCGCCGGCATCCGGATAGCGCTGCATCATATGATAATAGTTCGCGCCGATGATCCCCATAAGCGCTGCTCCGATAAGCATAGCCAGCGCCGTTCCCATCGGTCCGGCCACTGGCAGGAACAGGCTGCCGGGCATTACAAACGCGCCCCAGCCTACCGCACAGCCAAAAGCCAGCGCCCACGCCCCCAGCGGAGACAGATAGCGCTGCAGTCCGGGCTGGTTTCCCTGCAGGATTTCTTCATTATTATTTGGCATAATTACAGCCCCCCTTCCCGCGCCTGCACATGAAACGGAATGCAGGTCATGCTGTAATCTGAATTTTTAATATTATATGTAATTATATCACATCTTACGGAATCCTTCGAGTAAAATATAAGGCATCCCCGTTAAATAGCTTGACCTTTTCCTTAAAGCCTGATTATAATATAGTTGATAAGGCGTGATTCATTTGCGCTTCCTTAAGCAACCGCAATACAAAAAAGCAGGATACATTTCGCAATACATCTTGCGCGTTTCAGTAAGTTCACGATGATCGATCGTACGGAGGTAGGTAAAATGAAATATAAGGCAATCGCCGCGCTGACATTATGCGCCCTGGTACTCTTTACCGGCTGCGGCAGCACGCCAAAAAACGAGGGAAATGAAAAGAACGCAAAACCTGCGGCAACTGAACAGGTAAAACCGGCCGCGGAAAAAGGCGCGGAATCAAAAGCGCCTGCACAGAATGCGGGCAACGCAAAAGAGCAGAAAGCGCTGGGAGCCCTTACGCCGGATCAGGCGCTGGAGTATATGAAGACCACAAAAAACCTGGTCATTGTTGACGTGGCGCCGGACAAAGCTTACAAAAAAGGGCACTTTATCGACGCCATCCACATCCCCATCGAAAACATCAGCAAAGAAGAAGAGGACAAACGCTACAGGGAACTCCCCGCCGGAAGGCCGGTGCTGATCCACTGCCGCCGTTCCATCTTTGCGCCTGGCGCTTATAAACGCGTCAGGGAACTGCGCCCCGACATTCCGGAAATATCGTACATAGACGGGTTACCGCTGTTCAAACCCTACAACGAATGGAAAACCATGCAGGGGCAGTAAGGAGTTCCGATTCATTCCTTTGCCCAATTGTCGGCGCGCTGCTGCAATGGACCGCCAGCCTGTTGCGATACACCCTGCTCCGACACAGCCAGGCAGAACCAAATAGCCATCATAAATTACGGCTCCGCGCCGCTGGAACAATACCAGCAGCCCGGAGCCGTTTCGTTTTTCATCCTACTCTCTCGTCCTCGCGCCCATGCTCTTTAAATGCATCTTCCGTTTATACATCAGCCCGTCGGCCCGCTCAAACACATCGTGCACGTTTTTATCCTGCCCGGGAATGTAATCGGAAAGACCCACCGATACGACGACCTTTCCTTCTTCCTTCACATTGGCTTCCACCTGTCGGTTAAAGGAATCCATGCACTCCTTCCGCTCTTCATAGCCCTGCTCTTCCAGCACGACGACAAATTCATCGCCGCCGGTACGGAACACCGGACTGTGTTTGAAATGCTGGCAGATCAGGTCGCTGGCTGCGCAGATGTATTCGTCGCCGGCTTTGTGCCCGTAGGTGTCGTTGATATGCTTCAGTCCGTTCACATCGCAGACCAGAAGGGCGAAGTTCTCCATGACGCCGTCCTGGATCTTCAGGTTCATCAGATTCAGGGTATCCACATACGCCTGCTTGCTCTTCACGCCGGTCATGGCGTCCTTATAGGCAAGGGCTTTGGTAACGTTCAGTTCCAGTTCCGTTTCCTCCGCCCGCCTGCGCACAATCGTGTAATTGGAGAAAAACATGCCCAGGGAAAAGACAATCAGGAGCAGCACGAAGGAATTGTTGTGCATCCGGTCTGTGGCATTGGCGTCCCGGAGCTTTTTAATATAGACTTCCTCGCCCATCTGGTACGCTTCCGCAGGCGCATGGCCCCGGTAAAAATCGCGGATCTCCTCCATCGTTTTATCGGCATAGTTCTGGTTCATATGCCGCATCCAGCTCAGGGACACAAAGGTGATGATCCCCATCAGGGCGATCCAGGCAACCACGGAACGGCCAAACACTCTGGCGTAGTCGCGGTGCAGCACGTTCCGGAGGAACAGGAATCCGCAGACAGACCAGATGGTGATCAGGAAATAGGTTTCCGTTTCCAGGGTGTCGTAACTTAAAATTTCCGGGAACAGCTGTAACAGCCCGAATACGATCATAACCGCCATACCGACCATGCCGGTAACCCGTTCCGTTTTCTTTCCCTGCGTTTTGGCCAGCGTGTAAGCAGCCGCAGACACAAGCCCGTATACTATAACGGCGGCAATGGACAGCACGTCCACGATCCAGCCCACAGCCGTACGTCCCAGCAGGGGAATCCACACAGACAGGATCATGATCAGCAATACCGCGTTCTCCGGATTTCTCCGCTTGTTCAGCTGCGCAAACTTATCCGGCAGGACTTCGTCTTTAGCGACATGGTAGAACAGGCGGCTCAGCGCCACGGTGTTACCGATAAGGCTGGTCAGGACCAGCGAGAACAGGGAGGCGGCCATGATGTAAAGACCGGCATCGCCCAGATAATACTGCGCCGCAAAAAAGGGCGGAAGCATCTTGACCCCGACGCCGGAAGTTCCCAGATGCTTCAGGTATTCCAGCCAATTCCCGTATTCCGGCGGGTACGCCGAAATCGAAAGCAGGATTACAAAAATATACAGCAGCGTAGTCGTCAGCACCGACACGCCCAGCACGCTGAACGAATGCTTCCGGTCAAACTTAAACTCCCGGCAGGAATGGGATATATTTTCAAACCCGATGAAGGCCCAGGGCGTAATCAGCGAGATAGCCACCACCTGGGAAAAGATATCCTGGTCCGGGATAAAGGACGGCTGCAACGTAAAGACAGCGCTATCCCGGTACAGCAGCGCCGTTCCCAGGCAGAACGTGATGCCCAGGGTAAAAGTCAGCGCCAGCAGCACCATCAGGCGTACCGCATGCCGTTCCCTCTTCATACACAGGAGACCCGTCAGCAGGATGATCCCAATGGTCAGGATGACTTCCCCCGCATAGATCTTATAATCAAACACCGTGTACAGATATCCGAACTGCAGCACATCGCCGAAAAAGTTACGGACAAAGATAGGAACCGACGTAGCATTGGCCCACAGCATCGCCAGATAGGCCAGGCCCACGTACCAGAAACTCAGGAAGGCGCGGTCGTAACCGAACACTTTCTTAACATAGGTGTACACGCCGCCGGCTGCAGGGAATTCATTCATCAGATAATGATAATTGCGGCTGATGAACAGCATGACGACCATGCCCACCAGCATGCCAAGCGCGCTTCCCATTGGCCCGGCCTTTTCCAGATACAAAGTCGTAGTAAACAGGAACGAGCCCCATCCGATCGCCGTACCCACCGACAGCGACCATGCCCCTATCGGTGACAAATACGCCTCAAGCCCCTCTTCGCGTTCTTTAACTGAACCGTACTCTTCCATAATAACCGTTCTTTCTGCAGGAACGCCGGCGAGCATTTGCCCGGACGCTTCCGCGTTTTCTGAAACTGCTTTCAGGTCAATACCTGTCAAAAAAGCAATAGAATTACAACTTTAGAGTTATTTTATCATAACTTAAACAGGTTGTCATTAAAGAAGTAAGAAAAATACGGACAGTCTGCCGGACCATCCGCATTCGTTTATACTCTGATTTTCAATTCTTATTCCCGCGATACCGCGCCCATCTCTTTTAATTTCCGTTTCCGTTTATACATAAGCGCATCGGCCCGTTCAAAGACCGCCTTAAGCTTCCGGTCCTGTCCCGGACGGTAATCCGCCATCCCTGTGGAGACAATGACCTGTTTCGTACGGATATTCTCCTCCACCTGCCGGTCCAATGCTTCCAGGATCGCTGTCCGCTGTTCATAGTCATACCCCTTCAGTATCACCACGAATTCATCGCCGCCGATACGGAAGACCGGGCTGCGCTTAAAGCTGTTGCAGATCAGCACGCTGGCCGAGCGGATGTATTCGTCCCCCGCCTTGTGACCTTTTGTATCGTTGATGCGTTTTACCCCGTTCAGATCGCAGACGACTACCGCGAAATGGTCTGCCCTTCCCTCTTCGATAGCCGCATCCATCTCTTTTTCCCTTTCCGTAAAGGCGAGTTTGCTCTTGACCCCGGTCAGCGGATCCCGGCCGGCCAGTTCTTTGGTCGCGCCAAGTTCCTGTTCTGTCTCCCGGTTTCGCCTTGCCACAACGGAATAGTTGTTGATGATCATCCACAAAGAGAAAAGGAACAGTACAATGACAAGGGAAGAACGTTTTGTATCATAATCTTTCAGCCCTTCCATCTGTTTTGCGATGAACTCTTCCTCCCCGTACTGATAGGCTGAAGACGGCGCCGTCCCGTTATGATAACTGTATATATTCGAAACTACCGTATTGGTGTAATCCTGATTCGCGCGATGCAGCCAGCTCTGGGCCATAAAGAAGATCAGCGCGCTGAACCCGATCCACACTACGATGGATTTTCCAAATTTACGCGCCGCGTCCCGAACCAGCACATTGCGAAAGAAGATGATCCCCAGGATCGCCCAGAGCATGAACAGGAAATAGGATTCCGTAGCCATGGACCCGGTATTGAAAACGGCAGGAAACAGTTCCACGATACCGAATCCAACCATCAGCACCATGCCGGCCATACCGGTAACGCGCTCCACCCGGTCCCCGTTTTTCCCGGCGCAGCGGTAAGCCGCAGCCGAAATAAACCCGTACACGATAACAGCTACCACCGTATTTACGTCTACAATCCAGCCGATGGCGATCCGGCCTAAAAACGGAATGATCAGCAGGGAGAGCATCACAATAAGGTGAAGCGCATTTTCCGGCATGCATCTGGTATTCAGCACAGCAAACCGGTCAAATAACACTTCCTCTTTTGCCAGTTCGTAAATCAGCCGGCTGATAGCCACCAGATTGCCGATGAGGCTGGTGACGATCAGGGACAGCAGGGCCAGCGCCAGCAGGACGACGCCCACATCGCCCAGATAATAGTTACCTGCATAGAAAGGCGGCAGGGCGTCCAGGCCTTTCATGCTGCCAAGATTTGAAATATAGGCAGGCCAGGCCCGGAATTCTGAAGGCCAGACAGTAACAGACAGCAAAATCACACAAATGTACAGGATCGTCGTAACTACAATGGCCGTCGCCATCACACGGAAAGACCGGTTCCGCGGAAACGAGAATTCCCCGGAAGAATGGGATATATTCTCAAATCCGATAAAGGCCCAGGGAGAGATCAGCGCGATGCGAAGCACCTGAAGCGCCATGCTCTGGTCCGGCATCATAAGAGGTGAAAAATCGTGGATCCCGGCGTCCCGTTTCAGCATGGCAGCCAGAAAACAGAATACGATCGCCCCGATGAACAAGGCTACCAGCGCAACCATGATCTTCGCTGCCAGCCGCCCTTTTTTCATGCACAGGATACCGGCCAGCAGAATGGCAAAGGCGGAAAACAATCCTTCGCCCAGATACACTTCCGTACCGAGCAGGGAATAAATATGACCAACACGGAAGAAATCCCCAATAAAATACCGGGCAAACAACGGCAGCGACGTGGCGTTGGCCCAGAACATGGCCACATAGGCCAGCAGCAGCAGCCAGGCATTCAGGAACGCGTTATCGTAACCAAAGGTATTGGCCATATAGGTGTACGCGCCTCCCGGTCCCGGATAACGGTTCATCATATAATGATAGTTGCGGGCAATGAGCAGCATGATGACCATGCCCACAAGCATTCCCAACACACTGCCCAGGGGTCCCGCCTGCGCCAGATGCAGATTCCCTGTTACCACAAACGAGCCCCATCCGATGGCCGTGCCGGTTGAGAGAGCAAAGGCCGCCGCAGGAGACAGGTACGGTACTAACTTTTTATCATCCATCTTTCAGATATACCTCTTAATGTCATATCAATCCAATTCAGACAGCAGAACCGGAACAGTAAAACCGGAAAGTTCTTCACCTTACAGTTTTTATTGTTTCACTGTTTTTTCTGATTTCAGTACAATGTTGTAACAATACAATAGTATAGTTAGTATATCATAAACGTAAAATACTGTCACTATATTTATCAGGATCCTGAAAATTGCGGTTTTCCCAGCTTGTCCCTGTAAATCGTCCTGCACGCAGGACAGGCCCAGAAAAATCCATATTTACCTTTCTTCTTTTCCAGGATGGCCTTGTCATGCGGACAGTATTCGATAACAGGGTTGCCTGCCTTATCCACGGCATAGTACACCGTTTTTCCGGTAACCGGGGACACGCACTGTTTATCATCGCAGACATAAAAATACCGTTTCGTTTTGGGCGAATAATGCCGGTTCAGCGTCTCTTTCCCGCAGACGGGACAGGTACGGGCCGGAACCGCTTCCACCTGGGGCGTCATCTCCGGCTTCCCATCTGTTCCTACATTGTAATATATGGGTTTCCCTGTCGCAGGAGATACGCAGTCTTTGTTATCGCACACAAAAAACGCCTTTTTTGTTTTCCGGGAATAATGCTTCAGCAGATGCCCCGTCTTACAGACAGGACACGCCTGCGCCTCATACCCCGGGAAGCGATGCTGCTGCGCGTACTCGATATTCCGGTCAATCGTCGCGCAGACTTCCTGTATGAACTTCTCCGGCGAACCTTCCCCACGCGCGATCTCCGTCAGGGCAAATTCCATTTCCGCCGTCGTATCCGGTCTGGTGAGGGAAACATCCACATTTTCAATCAGCTGGAAGCCTAACTCCGTGGGGACCAGCTCTTTCTTCACCTTTTCCATAAACGGCATCTGGGTCTTTTGATTCCCCCGCATCCCCTGGAGTTCGGAAATAATCGTATCCCGCGTGGCCGGCGTGCCGATTCCTTTTACTTCTTT